>Ga0155055_133_pt1 | contig 76925 bp, 71 predicted proteins | sample RifCSPhighO2_01_FD_106023 | JGI IMG/M metagenome (GOLD analysis project Ga0155055, IMG submission 106023) | Candidatus Kaiserbacteria bacterium RIFCSPHIGHO2_01_FULL_56_24 | reverse complement strand
CCGCTTCGCGCCTCACCCGCGGCAATGCCGGATTCTTTGTATATGCCATGTATGCCATATTCCCACGGGGTGGTTCCAAGCTATTGAACCATTACGTTGGGTTGACACTCTTCATAAATTAAGCCATATTGGGTGTCGCTCAAACAATAGTGGAGGTTTAAATGAGCGCGATAGTTCACATTCACAAGAGTACAGACGATTCTGACCATCGGAGTGCTGCAATTGGCGTGGTTGTTGGAGGAACCTGTCTTCTCATGTGGATTGCTTACCTTTCCGGTATCACTCTCGCTATGTTCCCGCGGTTTGGAACACAGGATAAGGCGATTGGTGAGCTTCTCATCACGATTGGAGGCGGCGGGTTACTTCTCGTCATTGTGCTCGGCGCTTGCAGCGCAATTGGCTACGGTCTCTGGGTACTATTGAAAAGGCCGAGTTGAATTGCACTTGAATCTTCTGAACTACCGCCCTTCCGTGAGGAAGGGCTTTTTTTGCTATACTCCTGCGATGCGCATCATCACCTTCGACATCGAGACTATCGGGGACTTCGGTCAGAATTGGAAACCCGAGGATCTCGAACTCACCATCCTGTGCATCCACGACTCCGAGACCGATGAATATGATTCGTTCCTGAAAGAAGATCTCCCCCGCTTCTGGAAGATCCTCGAGCACACTGATCTCCTCGTCGGCTACAACTCGGACCATTTCGACATCCCCGTTCTCAACAAATACTATCCGGGTGACCTCTCGAAGATCCGCTCGCTCGATCTGCTGAAGGAGATCTCGGCTTCTCTCGGCCGACGTGTCCGGCTCGATTCCGTCGCCGAGGGTACGCTCGGCACCAAGAAGAGCGGCTCGGGCCTGCAGGCGCAGGTCTGGTGGAAGGAAGGCAACATCACGAAGCTGCGCGAGTACTGCCTGAAAGACGTGGAGATAACCAAGAAGATATTAGACTACGCCCTGGCCAACCAATCCCTCAAATTCAAGGAACTCGGCATCAAGAAGGAGGTGAAGATCGATACCTCGAAATGGCTCTCGGGAGCGCCTACCGCCTCGCTCACGAAGACCCTCGGTTTCTGATTCATTGACTTTTTATAGTAGAGAGGTATATTTTTTTCGTTCGAGAGGAAAAGGAGGGACCCTGTGACCCCTATCGAACTGTCGACTCGAGCTGCTGCGCGGCATCCAAGGCTCGTGGAATACCTTCAGACGCTCTCAGCTCCGAAACGCGAAGAGCATCTGATCGTGGTTCTCCGATGCCTGCAGTTGGGAATCCGTGAGCAACTCACGGGATACCGCGATCTGGAGGATTTCTGCCTGATTGCGACCGGCTTCCGAGCCGGCTATCTGCCACCAGCGCAGGACGCGAGTCAATTACACTAAGCCGCATGAGCGGCACAAACGGGGGCTCGGCGCTATTCGCCGGGCTCTTTTCTTTTTCATGATTCGTGGCGCTATTCCCCGCATGCGCTTGCCGCGGAAGGAGCGTGATATACTTTTCCCGTTATATCTAAATACCTTTCCTCATGGAAACTATCCAGAAATTCGCCGTCCCTCTCGCCATCATCATCGCGGGCGGGATGATCGCGGTCTCGCTCTTCGTCGTCAATTCAGGGAAAACGGCCGCCAATCCCAAACCGCAGGTCGCCGAGAAGATCCGCACCATCCAGCAGGACGATCACGTCCGCGGCAATCCGAACGCGAAGATCACGTTCGTCGAGTATTCCGATCCGGAATGCCCGTTCTGCAAGCAGTTCCACGATACCCTGAAGCAGATGATGACGGACTACGGTGCCGACGGTAAAGTGGCATGGGTCTATCGCCATTTCCCTATCCCGAGCCTCCATCCGAAAGCACCGAAGGAATCTGAGGCCTTGGAATGCGCCAGCGAGCAGGGCGGCAACGAGATGTTCTGGAAATTCACCGATAAGGTGTACGAGACGACGGATTCCAATAACTCCCTCGACGACGGCGTATACAATACGCCCGCGACACCGCCGAACGGTCCGGACGGAAAGCCCTATTACACGCAGAAGAAGCCGCGCTCAGCGACGGACGCCGGACAGCTCTCCGACATCGCCAAAGGCCTCGGTCTCGATGTCACGAAGTTCGAATCCTGCCTTGCGAGCGGCAAGTACGCCGATCGCGTGACCAAAGACACCAACGAAGCGGTCGCGGCCGGCGGCGGCGGCACCCCGCACTCCATCCTCATCGTCGACGGCGAGCAGATCCCGCTCGAAGGCGCGCAGCCCTACGATGTCGTGAAAGGCCTCATCGATTCGCTTCTCTAAGATTCAGCTCGCGACACCATGGCGCACGCTTCTCCGGGGTCGCTGTCTAGACATGCTCGCCTAGCGCTCACTCTCGCGCCGCCGCGCTGCGAGAGACCCCGTCAAAGCATGCGCCACGGCGCCGTCTCGCTACCTTTTGAGCACTAAGACTAAATAAGTAGGAAAACTATCGCGTTTCCTTGCCCATGCCCGATCTTCCTTGTCGATTTTGCTTGATACCCCTTGGCATTCATCAACTGCGACAAGTTGTAGTCCTGATTTTTGTATCGCACGCATGTAGTCCGCAAGCGTCCAATGATAATCCTCGAACCGAAACGCCTCCCCATTAATCGTTTGATCCATCTCAAAGCGGCTGCCGGAGTGGAAATATCCCTTGAAGTTCGCATGCACGTCATCACGCCGGAAAAGAAAACTCTGCATGTAGTGGTCGAAACTTGGGTGCGTGATTGCCATTAAAATCACCCCGTCTTTTTCGATCACCGTCTTACATTCCTTCAAGACTTTGATTATATCGCCCGCCTTTTTGAGCGAGGGGAAGAGCATCGAGATAATAATCGCATCAAAACGCGCTTTGTAATGTCGAGCAAAGCTCCGCGCGTCTCCCTTCCGATATTCACCCGCGGGGTAATCTGCGATAGCGCGCGCCAGAAGATCGGCTGAAATATCAATGCCGAAATACTTGTATCCTTTCTCCTTGATAAGGGGAAATACATCGCCATTTCCGCATGCAACGTCAAGGGCGCGTATCTTCTTATTTCTTGCCTTCGGCAAGTGCCGGGACAAGGCGGGCAAAAGTAAGAGCTGTTTCCCGCGAGTTTGACCGTATTTCTTGGCACTTGTGCCGTAATATTCTCTCACCCCGCCATCATGCAACCAAGTTGTCGTAGAAGCAACGGGTAGCGAGACGGGAGCAACGGAACTGCTTCACGAGGGTCTCTCGCAGGCTGACGAGCCGAGAGTGAGCGCTGCGCCAGCAGGCGCAGACAGCGACCCGAGGGAAGAAGTTCCGTTGCCACCCGCGAGCGGAAGCTGCGGAATTACTCGGCCAATCCGAGTCTATAAATATCGAATGAGTTCTCCCCTTCGAACATGTCCGACGGGTTCGGGAGGAATACCTTCCGATTCGCAAGGTCTTCGGTCGCGTCATTGATGAGGCGGTGGAAGACCTTCGATTCCTCCAGGCAGGTATCGTAATCGATCACGTAGCGCTTGAGCTGCGGGGATTTGTCGGCATTCTCCGTCTTCTTGCATTCATACACGATGAAGCGCCTCACAGGCACCCCGAATTTCTGCGTCACGGTGTAGTAATTGAAGAGCGCCTGGATCATGAAAAGCGTCTTGAACTGCTTATGAGTGCTGAACGAATCGACGAACTTGTGGTCGACGATGTCCACGGCACCCTTCTGCGCCCGCGATTCGACGACGAGATCCGAGATGGCCTTCACCGGAAGCAGGAGGCCCTGCACCTTCGCGATGGCGGAGACCTCTATCCCGAGCACCGTATGCTTCGGCGGCTTTTCCAGGTAATACCCTATCGCCTGCTTGTACTGCCGCTCCATCTTCAGCCGCATCTTCTTCTTCGCCATGCGGCTTTTCGCTTTGCCGAAATTGATCTCGAAATCCGGCACGTCATTCAGGTATTCGAGGCCGAGCTCGATCGCGCCATCTTTCCCGATGCCGCCGTAGAAATGCTGCAGCGCCACATGCCCTGCGCGCCCTACGATCGACGAAGGGTTCGACGGCATATCGTAGACCTTCTCGACGTACCGCTTATACCAGGCCAGAGGGTTGCGCAGGTACGACATGAGCGACGAATGGCTCCAATGGCTGATGGGCAGTGCGCCCACCTCGACGACGGTCGCCTTGGGCGCGACCTTCTTGTACTCGATGTTGAGGCGTGTCATGGCTCTAGTATAGCAATTGCGACTTTCCCGCAGGTATGGCATCGTTGCGGCACGCGCATGAAAGAGGAGAAAATCCCATGGGCGAGATCAAGAACGGTTTGGAGAAGCTGATAACACTGCTCCAAAACAAAGTGACGGCTTCGTTCAACGGCCGCAGCGGAGATCGGCTTTCCGCTGCAGAATCCGATCTTGAGGCCAATCTCATCTTCGCCGAACAATCGGTCGAGGAAGATCCGACAACGGCTCGCAGGCTGTATTACGAAGCTCAGGAGCAGGCCAAAGCTCTCGGTATCTGCGTCCATTGCTGATTCCGAGCAGCAAATCGCGCCAAGGACCCCCGGTCCTTGGCGCTCTTTCTTTTTGCCCATCCTCAGCTACTATGCCCCCATGAAGTCATTCTCGGTGGTGGGCAAGGTCTTCCGCCCGGGCAAAGAGGCCTGGCACTTCGTGTACGTCTCGAAGGCGCTCTCCCAGCGCATCCGCGACAGAGCCCGCAGCATGAAAGGCGTGAATATGGCTTTCATCCGGGTCAAAGCCAAGATCGGCAAGACGAGCTGGACGACCTCCCTCTTCCCGACCAAAGACGGCCCGTATCTGATTGCCATCAAAGCCGACGTCCGCCACAAAGAATCCATCGCGGAGGGCGATACGGTAAAAATTATTTGCAAGCTATTATAAAAGAACCTAAACAACGAAATTCTTGTTCTTGAAAAGAATCTCGTTTAAATCTGAGAAAAATGACATTAGATTGTAAGGGGTGATTGGAGCATCACCTGGATGTGCAGAATTATTTCGCATCTCGAAACAGCTTCTCAGTCTTGTATGTTGATTAATATCAACTAAACCCATACCTTCGATAATCCAGAGAACATCCGCATCGAAAACGGTCCTCAAATCGCTCGTTGAGGTCACGTTTTGCACCTTACTGAATTTTTTATACCTGCCCGCTGTTGCACTTGCCATCTGCGCTGATATAACGTTGAACTTTGTAAACCCTATTTTTTCTACACGCTTGTGGATTCGTTCGATCCCAGCACACCAGCCGAGAACCACAGCCGCTCTCATGTATCCGTTCTTTGCACATTCGATCGCCTCCCGCATATACGCACTCTCGTCAGGGTCTGCAATTTCAGAGAGTATTGCATCCAGTACAGCATGGCTGACATTTCCTGTTTGAGGGGTCGTGTGCACGTTCAGTATAACGTCCTTATTGAAGGTACGAATAATCGCATCTAAATGCTTAAGGTACGAGGCTCTCCGATTTCCTTGTGAAAGGCTTAGATCAAGAAGGGCTGTAAACTCGACCCGATATTGAGCAATTACATTCTGCGCACAGTACGGTTTAAGTTCGATTTCGAACTTATCAAACCAACGTCTCGCCAGTTTCTTCACGCCCTGTAAAATGCCTGCTTTATATACCTGCGCTCCCGATTCCCTGGCTAACGATGACCTGAGGCTACGTAATGTCCGAATGAGCTCGTCGAGCTCGTCACGAAACTCCATGGCTATTGTGCTAACTCCTTAGCAACTGCGATCATGCGATTTTTACCTTCGGCTGAAAGGGCCATTGTGCCGCCGCTCGAGTACGGGTCGCTGAAATACGGCTGGTTATTTTTGAAGTTCGCGGAAAAATTCCCGCTATCAAGGCATTTATACGTAGAGCAGAGTTCCCGTACACGCGACACCTTAAAGGAGAATTCACCGCTTTGAATTCCATTCTTTAATGCTTCCATAAGGGCGACACGAATTTGCGCTTCTGACAGCTTCTGCGATTTGAGTTCGTCGTAAAGAGGTAAGAAGATACCATCTTCTTTGTAAAAAAGTCGATTTACTTCTTCAAGAGTCAACTGAGCGGGCACATGCTTCTTGGCTTTCTGATGCAGGTCAGCCATTACGATATCTGTCCCCGAAGTGATACGTTCGGCCGCACTCGCGTCTCCATTGCTCTCTGGCGTCACCGACATCGACCCACTTGAAGCGGAGCTCGTGAGGAGCGCGGCAGAAAGCAGTATCTCGAAACACTTCTCTCTCAAGTTGTCCGGGCATTTCTTTACAATCTCCAGAACTCTGTCGACCTGTTCGTTCGCGATATCGAAATTAAGAGTCATGTTACGTATTTTTATATTTATAAGTAAGCAATACCTATTTGTCCTATTATACGTCCATCATGAATAGACGCAAAGGATTTTGCGTGTTGTATATGTTTTTCTGCGGCTTCCAGATTTGGATGCAGTTCTACCCAGTAGGTGATTGTACTCAATCAGGCGTGGAGGTGCGGCGTTTGAGCTGTATATCAAGGTGACACCTTGATATTTGTTCATGGCGGGAGTGTGGTTTTGCCTTCAGAGAACATCGCGCAGCAGATACTAACGCGTGAAGACATGGCGCAGTAGATGTGACAAAAACACGTCCGATCAGGACGTGTTCGAGGAGGGCAAAATCCCTTTCCCGCCTAGTACGACTTCAACTGCTTAGCGCGCTCGTGGAAACGGATGCGCTCCAGTGCTTTAGCCTCGATCTGGCGGATGCGTTCGCGGGTGACACCGAATTCGCGACAAAGAAAAAATCCCATGAGAGAAGTCTGTGCAAACAGACCTATCTCATGGGAAAAAGCTCAGATACCGCTCATGGGATCCTCGGGGTTGTGATGGTTCGCCCGCTTCCAGAGATCATGTTCATCCGCTCGAATGAAGAGCAGATGCGTGATGAGCTCATCGGTCGGGACCATCGCACCCGCGAAGGTGTCCTGATAGTAGCCGAGCGGATGCATGCAGAGGGCGGCGAGCATGTTCACTTTGCCACCTTCGCTGCGGAACGCGACCGTCGGATATCCCTTGCGCAATAGGTACATGACGCCGCTCTTGCCGATCTCGATGAACATGTCGGAGAGCACGTAATCATCCCACTTATTCGGGCTGATCAGCGTGCAGAGCTTCTCCTGCGCTTTCTTCTCGGCGCTCGCGGGATTCGACTTCTGTCGTGCCGCGTAGGTCGAGATGAGTCGCAAGAACCGCGATCGCATGTCCGTATCGCGATAGGTCACACAGTGGGTCCTCTTCCCGTCCTTCTCGTAGATCGAGACGTAGCCCCGGTCGCCGTTCTTGTCACGGGTCTTCCACCGGTTGATGAGACGCGGCTTATCGCTGGCCTCCTCCGCCTCCTTCTTCCGGGAAGAATGATTGCCTTCGATATGGTATCCGACGAAATCGGGACCATCGTCATTCTGCGTCTTGAGCGGAAGCCCGCAGAAGTATCCACGCTCCCGGAAGCTCTCATCCACGACGCAAAGCACTTTCTCCCGCATTCGTCGTCGCCCTTCAGCATCAAGCGTCTCGACATAGTCGTCGAACGCCTGCAGCTGTTCCGGGACGGAGACGTCGTACGACGCCCCGTCCTCTTCGATGATGAGTGGCATCTCAGCCTCCCGGACGTTGCGGAACCGTATTCACCGTCGTGTCGGCAGCCTTCTTGCGGCCGCCGGCCTTCGTGATGATCCATTCGTTAGTCTCGGCGTCGTAACCCTTGATGCGATATGCCTTCTCTCCATCTTGAAGCAAGATGGCATAGCCGCTCCGGAGCAGTTCCGTGACGTGCTTCGCAAGCTCCGCACGCTTCTTGGGATCATCGCCGTTGATGACGATCGACGAGTCACCGGTTAAGGTGCTCATATAATCCATCTTGACGCTTCCGGCTGGTCTCGCCTCCTCGGCGTGACCCACTTGGATTGTTCCTAACATGAGGGCTCCTTTCTATCTCTATTGCCCGTCGTAAAATACCTTAAAAAACCCTGTGTGTCAAAAGAAATCAATTGCTTAGTACGATTTGAGTTGCTTAGCACGTTCGTGGAAGCGGATACGTTCCAGCGCTTTCGCTTCGATCTGACGGATGCGTTCGCGGGTGACGCCGAATTCGCGGCCCACCTCTTCGAGGGTGTAGCAGACGCCGTCTTCGGTAAGGCCGTTGCGCATCTCGAGGATCTTGCGTTCCTTCGGAGAGAGCTCATCGAGGATGGCGCCCATCTGCTCCGCGAGGATGCGGCGAGAGGCGTCCTGATCGGGGCTCGAGATGGTCTCGTCGGCGATGAATGAGCCGAGGGTCGAGCGCTCGTCGTCATCGTCGCCTACCGGAGACTCGAGAGAGACGGTGTCCTGATTGATCTTCTGGATGGTGTAGATCTTCTCGACTTCGATACCCATCTCTGCGGCGATCTCTTCCGGAAGCGGATCGCGGCCGAGGTGCTGGGAAAGCTCGCGCACCTTCTGCTTGTACTTGGCGATGGTCTCCACCATGTGGACCGGGATGCGGATGGTGCGCGACTGGTCGGCAAGCGCACGCGTGATGGCCTGGCGGATCCACCAGGTGGCATAGGTCGAGAACTTGAAACCCTTGGTGTAGTCGAACTTATCGACGGCCTTGAAGAGGCCGAGGTTGCCTTCCTGGATGAGGTCGAGGAGCGTGAGATCCGGAGAGCGGTTCACGTATTTCTTGGCGATGGAGACGACGAGGCGCAAGTTGGAGCGCGCGAGGATGGAGCGGGCTTCATCGTCGCCGTCGAGGATGCGCTGAGCGAGCTCGCGCTCCATCGCGGCGTTGAGAAGCGGATACTGGCCGATCTCGCGCAGATACATCTGTACGGAATCGAACGAGGAATCCGCGCGGCGGTTCTGCAGCTTCTTCTTCTCCAAGACTTCCGTCGCCGTCGTGTCTTCGAGCATGTTACCGCCTTCAAGGACGTCGATGCCTGCGGTACCGAATTTCTCGTACATGTCCTCGAGCAGCATCACGTTGTCCTCGATCTGCGGGAATTCGCGCATGATCTCGTCATAGGTGATGTAGCCGCGCTCCTTGCCGAGATTGATGAGCGCATCGACGCGGGTCTCCTGCTTATTGCGCGCGGTGCCATGCGCGGGCGTGCGCGAGTCGAAGAGGCCCTTGCCCTGCTTCTTCGCGTATGCGGGCTTGGCCTTCGCTTTCTGGGCTGCACGCTTGGTCTTGCCGCGGATCGCGGCAGTCGCCTTTGCTGCCTTCTTGGCAACGCGAAGAGGCCGCTTCGCGGCCTTCGCTTTCTTCGCCTTTTTGTTTTTCGGAGCCTTTTTTGCCATGGGGATAGTATGAAAATGAAACGCGGTAAACACCGCTAACCTGACCGGTACAGCGGCGTAACAGGGCTATTCTACGCCTCTTTCGAGATTTTAGCAATCTCCGCTGTCAACAGGTGCGATCTCTTGGAAAGCTTCTCGATGCGAGCCTCGTCCCCCGCATCCTCTGCCTCCTTCAAGGCATCCGTATTGTCCATGAGCTCGCGCTGAAGGCGCGTGCGCTGCAGTATCCGGATGAGCGTCGCCGCGTCACGCTTGAGGCTTCCGTTCTTGCCATGCAGGTGCTCCGCGAAGAACCGCAGCATCTCTTTCTCTTCCAGCGGCATCCGTCGCAGTTCGTCCATCATCTCTTTTCCGATCGATTCCTCCAGGTGCCGCGTGAATTCTTCCGTATCGATAAGAGGGACTTTCATCGACTCCTGCCAGAGGAGTAGCCCGTACGCCTGCCGGATGCGGTTCGGCGCGTCGGCCGGACGGATCTTCTCTTCTTTGACGAGCGGCTGCGGTGTCGCTTTCGCGAGCTTGGCGCGCGCTTCGCTCACCGCTGATTCGGAGACACCTAATCTCTTAGCGATCTCTTTCTCATATTGCTCTCGCGCGATCGGGCTCTGCACATCGACGAGGAACGGAAGCACGGCAGTCTCGACGGCGCGGCGGAAAGCGTCCTTGGCTTTGGCGCGCTCTTCCAGCACATCGAGAAGGAACGTGATGATGTCTTTCGCTTCGCGGATACGCTCTCGCCAACTCTCCCCCGCATCCTTCACTATGAGATCGGCCGGGTCGAGCCCGTCGGGCAGCTGCGCGACTTTCACATGCAATCCGCTCTGGAGCGCAGCGCGGGCGGCGCGGGCGGCCGCCTTGAAGCCCGCTTCGTCGGCATCGAGCGCGATGACGAGATTCTCGCTCATGCGCTTCAAAAGCGCGGCATGTTCCATCGTGAATGCGGTACCGGAAACGGCGACGGTATTCCCCCACCCCGCCTGGTGGCTCAGGATAAGGTCCATCTGTCCCTCGACGAGGAGGGCGAAATTATGCTTGCGGATCGTCTGCTTCGCCCTATCGAAGCCGTAGAGGATGCGGGACTTTATGAAAAGGGGCGTTTCGGGAGAATTGAGATATTTCGGCGCGTCCGGATGCGCGTTCGCGCCGAACGTGCGGCCCGAGAACGCGACGATGCGCCCGGCCGTGTCGGCGATAGGAAACATGATGCGATTGCGGAACTTATCCGTCAGTCCTCCCTTCTCTCCCTTCTTCGCAAGCCCCGCATCGAGTATTTCCTTCTCGGTGAATTTCTTCCCGCGAAGATGATCCGAAAGATCGGACCATTGATCTCCCGCGAAGCCGATGCGGAACGCATTCATCGTCGCCTGTTCCAATCCGCGCTTCGTAAGATACTCTTTCGCCTCGTCGTTCAATCTCGATTGATAGTAGATGGTCGCGGCTTCCATCGCCTCGAAGAGCCGGTCCTTATCATCCTTCTTCTCGCCCTTGGCATAGACGAGTTCCACTCCCGCACGCTCCGCGAGGATCTTCAGAGCGCCCTTGAAATCGACGCCTTCGATGGCCTCGATGAAAGAGAACATGTCCCCGCCCACACCGCAGCCGAAACAGTGATACGTGCCGCGATCAGGAGAGACGATGAACGACGGCGTGCGCTCCGCATGGAACGGGCACCGCGCACGCATGTTCTGCCCCGCCCTATCGAGCTTCACGTAGCCAGAAACCACATCCACGATATTCAGGCGGTCTTTGATCTGCTGGACGGTGTCGGACATAGGGGCATGGTATCAAAAGATGCCACCATTTGACATGGTCATTTACTCATAGTATTGTCCAAAACAGCATTGGGCATAGAATTGCCCGATAAATCTTTTATCGCACTATTGATCAGCAAGGTGCGTCAAGCACCTTCTTCGGCCCGGCGGAACCGGGAACATGGCATAGGGAGACCAAGGCCATGAAAGATCTTGAAGTCGGCGAATTCGTTCAATGCTCCGAAAAGGGGCTGGAAGTGCACAATTATTCAACGTGCTTCCAGGGCGTATTTCGCGTGACGAGGATCGAAGATAAGCCTGAAGGACGTTGGGTCAATGCTGAGCACACGACTCGCTGCATGAGCTCGTGGGCACCGCAAACGGACTTTGTCCGCATGGGCTAATTTGCCCGTACTGAGAACCGTTCGCCCCTTCCGGGACGAGCGGCTCTTTCTTTTCCAGCGCGTAGCGAGACAGCAGCGGGGCATATGCCTCAAGAGAACCTCGCGCAGCAAATACTGACACGTGTTCAAACTACGCAGTAGAAGTCGACGAACGAATTGTCAGTAACATCAAGTTCGAAGGAGGCATATGCCCCGCTGCCGCGAGCGCAGTCTTACGCGTTTGTCTTCTCCGTCGCGAGAGGCATGACAGCAGCTTCTGCCGCATTGAGCTTGTCTTCAAGCTCCTTGATCATCGTGTGCTTCTTGGAACCCTTGAAGCCGGTGCCCGCCGGGATGAGGCGGCCGATGATGACATTCTCCTTAAGGCCGACGAGGCGGTCGATGGAGCCTGAGACGGCGGCTTCAGCGAGCTTACGCGGCGTGTTCTGGAAGGAGATCGCAGAGAGGAACGAAGCGCGCGTGAGCGAGACTTCGGTGATGCCGAGCAGGAGCTGCTTCCCTTTCATCTGCTCCTTGCCCTGATCCTTCATCTCGCGATTGACGCGTTCGAATTCGAAGTCGGCGAGGATCTCTCCGGCGGAAACCGCGCTATCTCCCGCGGATGTGACCGACATACGGCTGAACATCTGCTTGACGATGATCTCGAGGTGCTTGCGCGCCGTCGAGACGCCCTGAAGCTCGTAGATGCGGGTGATCTCGGAGATGACGTATTCCTGCGCGCGCTCCTTGCCCGCGAGAAGGAAGAGTTCCTCCAGGTCGGCGGAGCCGTCGGTCATGAACTCGCCCTTGAGGACGGTCTGACCGGGCTTCACGAGGATGCTGCGTGCCGGATGGATGGTGTATTCGGTGTCGCGCTTCGTGGACTTGCCGCTCTCCGGCGTGATGATGATGATCGTCTCCTGACCTTCCTTGCGGATGTCGGTGATCATGCCGTTCACGCGTGCGATGGCAGCTGGGAGCTTCGGCATGCGCGTCTCGAAGACTTCTTCGACGCGCGGCAGGCCCATGGTGATGTCTCCTCCCGTCTGCGCGACGCCTCCGGTGTGGAACGTACGCATGGTGAGCTGGGTGCCCGGTTCACCGATAGCCTGTGCGGCGATGACGCCGACGGCTTCGCCGATGTCGATGATCTCGCCGTTGGCGAGGTCGACGCCGTAGCAGAGCTGACAGACGCCGCGTGCGACACGGCAGTTGATCGGCGAGCGGACCATCGCTTCTTTCACGTCGCTCTCTTCGATAAGCTTCGCGTCGTCGCGATCGAGCATCATATTGCGCTTGTAGGTCTTCCCTGCGGTCACAACGTCCTCCGCGAGGATGCGGCCGGCGAGGCGTTCGCCGAACGATCCGCCGAGCTGTTCCTTCGTAGGACGCGGGATGATGAGGCCGTCTTTGACGCCGCAGTCATGTTCGAGGACGACGACGTCGTGCGCGACGTCGAAGAGGCGGCGGGTGAGGTACCCGGCGCGCGCCGTGTTGAGCGCGGTGTCGGCGAGACCCTTACGTGCGCCATGAGTCGAGGTGAAGTATTCGATCGGCGTGAGGCCTTCCTTGAGGGATGAGATGATCGGGAATTCGATGACCTCTCCGCGCGGGTTGGTGATGAGGCCCTTCATGCCGGCCATCTGATGGAGCTGCACGGCGCTGCCGCGGGCACCGGAAGTGATCATGTTGTGCACCGGGCCGGTCGGATCGAGCGCTTCGAGCACATGCTTGCGCAGTTCTCCCGAGGTCTTGCCCCAGATCTCGATCGTCGCGCGGCGGCGCTCCTCGTCGGTGAGAAGGCCGTTCTCGTAGTTCTCGCGCTCCTGGACGACGGCTTTCTTCGCGGCATCGATGAGCGACTGCTTGATCTCTGGGACCTTCACGTCGGAGATGGACCACGTGATGCCGGCGTGCGTCGCGTACTTGAAGCCGAACGCCTTTATCTTGTCGAGGATGGCCGGGATGCCGTCGAGCGAGTAGTGCGTGACGAGCGTGTGGACGAGCGTACCCATCTTCTTGTTCGTGATCTCGTCGTTGAAGTACGGGAAGTCGTTCGGAAGGACGGTGTTGAAGAGAAGGCGGCCGACGGAAGTCTCGAACGGCTTGCCCTCGAATATCGCGTATTTCTTGTTCTCGGAAGGAAGGACACGGATCTTCGCGCGCAGGTCGATCGCGTCGAAATCGTACGCGGTGATCGCGGCGTTCGTCGAAGGATAGGCCTTGCCTTCGCCCTTCGAGCCGTCGATCATGCGGGTCATCCAGTAGCAGCCGAGGACGATGTCGAGGAGCTTGGATGCGACGACGACATCTCCCGAACCAGGCTTGAGGACGTTCTTATTAGCGGACATTATCTGACGCGCTTCCATCTGCGCCTCTTCGGAAAGAGGAACGTGGATGGCCATCGCGTCGCCGTCGAAGTCGGCGTTGTAGGCAGGACACACCAATGGGTGGACCTGGATGGCGTTGCCTTCGATCAAGACCGGGCGGAATGCCTGGATAGACTGGCGGTGAAGCGTCGGTGCGCGGTTGAGGAGAACGTACTTCCCTTTGATCGCTTCTTCGAGGATGGGCCAGACTTCCGGCGCCTCGTCTTCGATGAGGCGGCCTGCGCCGCGGATGTTGTAGGCATGTTCGCGAGCGAGAAGGCCGTGGATGACGAACGGACGGAAAAGTTCGAGGACCATGTGCTTCGGAAGTCCGCATTCATCGAGCGCGAGATCCGGGCCGACGACGATGACGGAGCGGCCCGAGTAGTCGACGCGCTTACCAAGAAGGTTCTGACGGAGATAGCCATGCTTACCTTTGAGGTAATCAGCGAGCGATTTGAGTGCGCGGCGGCGTCCGCCGAGGATGCCGAGGACTCCCGCGCCGCGGCGCATGGAATTGTCCAAGAGGGCGTCGACTGCTTCCTGCAGGATGCGCTTCTCGTTGCGAAGGATGACATCCGGCGCATGGATGGCCAAGAGGCGCTTCAAGCGGTTGTTGCGGTTGATGACGCGGCGGTAGAGGTCGTTGAGATCGGACGACGCATGACGGCCTCCTTCGAGGGCGACCATCGGGCGCAAGGCCGGCGGGACGACCGGAAGACGCGTGAGGAACATCCATTCAGGACGCACCCCGGCGCGCTTCATGCTCTCGGCGAGGCCGAGACGCTTGCGGAACTTGTCGCGATCAGCGGCGCCTGCGTTGGCGAAATCGTTCTTGAGATTGACGATGAACGGATCGAGGTCGACTTTCTTGAGGATATTATAGAGCGCTTCAGGACCGATCGAAGCGCGGAACATCGCGCCGTATTTCACGGCGAAAAGGTGGTACGCGGCCTCGTCGAGGACGGCGCCTTCGCGGATCGATTCGATGTCCTTCTTGGCTTTCGTGGCGAGATCCTTGAGGCGTGTCTTCTCGTCGGCGGTCGCGGACTTCTGCTTCATCTGATACTCCTGTTCCAGGTCCTTCAGGAGGCGGCTGCGCTCCGCTTCATCGACGGAGGTGACGATGTAGCCGGCGAAATAGACGACCTTCTCGACTTCAGCGGCGCTGAGGCCGAGGAGGAGCGCGATGCGCGACGGGATGCCGCGGAGGAACCAGATGTGCGCGACCGGTGTCGCGAGGTCGATGTGGCCCATGCGTTCGCGGCGCACGATGGCGCGGGTGATCTCCACGCCGCACTTCTCGCAGACGATGCCGCGGAAGCGGATGCCGCGGTATTTGCCGCAGTAGCACTCGTAGTCCTTCTCAGGACCGAAGACGCGCTCGTCGAAGAGGCCGTTCTTCTCCGGACGCTGCGTGCGGTAGTTGATGGTCTCCGGCTTGGTGATCTCGCCGTACGACCACTCCTCGATGCGATCCGGCGAAGCAAGACGCATCTCGATCGAATCGAAATCCTGCGGGAGCGTGTCCTTGTTGCGCTTCATGGTTGGTGTAGACATATGAGTTACGCGTTATCGCCGTTAGCATTCTTAAATTCGAGATCGATGCCGAGGCCTCGCAAGTGTCGGACCAGGACATTGAAGGTCGCGGGAGTATTCGATTCCTTGATGCGCTCTCCGCTGACGATAGCGTCGAATGCCGCGCTGCGCCCGAGGATGTCGTCTGATTTGTAGGTGAGGATCTCGCGGAGCGAGTGAGCGGCGCCGTAGCCGAGGAACGCCCACACTTCCATTTCTCCGACGCGCTGACCGCCGTTCTGGGCCTTTCCGCCGAGCGGCTGCTGCGTCGTGAGCGAGTAAGGACCGATGGAGCGCATGTGGATCTTGTCTTCCACCATGTGATGCAGCTTCAGCATGTACATGATGCCGACGGATACCTTCTGTGCGAAGGGCTCTCCCGTGCGGCCATCGAAGAGCGTGCGCTTGCCGTCTTCGGCAAGGCCCGCTTTCTTGAGTTCTGCCATGATCTCCTCCTCGGTTGCTCCCGCGAACGACGGAACGACGGCCTGATAGCCGAGCGCTTCCGCGGCAAGTCCGAGATGGAGCTCGAGGATCTGGCCCAGGTTCATACGCGACGGGACGCCGAGCGGAGTGAGGATGATGTCGACAGGATTGCCTTGTTCATCGAACGGCATGTCTTCTTCAGGAAGCACGCGCGAGATGACGCCCTTGTTGCCGTGACGGCCCGCGAGCTTATCTCCTACGGAGATAGTGCGGAGCTGTGCGACTTCGACATGCACACGCTTGATGACGCCACTCTCCAGAACATCGCCGTTCTCGCGTGCGAACACTTTGACGGAGACGACGCGGCCGCGCTTCCCGCCTTCCATGCGCATGGAGGTGTCTTTCACGTCCTTGGCCTTCTCGCCGAAGATGGCGTGGAGGAGGCGCTCTTCCGGCGTGAGCTGCGTCTCGCCTTTCGGAGTGACTTTGCCGACGAGGATATCTCCGGTGCGCACTTCGGCGCCGATGCGGACGATGCCTTCCTCATCGAGATTGCGGAGCTTGAATTCGGAGACGTTCGGGATGTCGTGAGTGGTCACTTCAGGCCCGAGCTTGGTGTCGCGCACGACGCTGACGAACTCTTCCATATGGATGGAGGTGAAGCGCGCATCCTTGGCGAGACGCTCCGAGATGACGATGGCGTCTTCGAAGTTAGCGCCGAACCACGGCAGGAACGCGACGCGGACGTTCTGTCCGATCGCGAGCTGGCCGTTATCCGATGTCGCGGAATCCGCGAGCACGCTGCCTTTCTTCACTTTGTCGCCGACTGACACGCTCGGACGCTGATGGAACGACGTGAAGCCGTTGGTGCGGGAGAAGGTGACGAGCTCGTATTCCTTCGTCTTGCCGTCGCTATTCTTGACCTTGATGGTACGCGCGTCGGCATAGGTCACTTCGCCTGCCTCTTCGGAAAGGAGAAGGCGCCCGGAATCGCGGGCAGCGGCGCCTTCGATGCCGGTCGCCACGAGCGGCGCGTCAGGGACGATAAGGGGGACGGCCTGCTTCTGCATGTTCGAACCCATGAGCGCGCGGTTCGCGTCGTCGTTCTCGACGAACGGGATGAGCGAGGTGGCGACGGAGAACGGCTGGTTGGTCGCGATCTCCATGAAATCGACGTCGTCGCGATCGACGAGGGTCGGCTCGCCCTCCTTGCGGACTTCGACGGTGTCGATGGTGATCTTGCCGTGGTCGTCGCGCGGGGTGGCAGAGTGCGCGATCGCGTACTTCTCTTCCTCGAGCGCGTTCATATAGATGATCTCTTTCGTCACCTTCCCTTTCTCGACTTTCGCGTACGGGGTCTCGATGACGCCGAATTCGTTCGGGCGCGCATAGAGGGCCATGTGGAGGACGAGACCGATGTTCTTTCCTTCCGGCGTGTGGATCGGGCAGACGCGGCCGTAGTGGGACGAGTGGACGTCGCGCACTTCGAGGCCTGCGCGCTCGGAGACGAGGCCGCCGCGGCCGAGCGTGGAGAGCGTGCGGAGGTGTTCGATCTCGTCGAGCGAGTTGTACTGCTGCATGAGCTGCGAGAGCTGGTCGGTGGTGAAGAATTCGCGGATGGAAGCCTGGAACGGGCGCGGGTTCACGAACTGCACCGGGAGCGTCGTCTCGACATCCACCATCGCCATGCGATCCTGGATGTTGCGCTTCATGCGGCTGAGCCCGATGCGCATGCGCTGCTCGAGGAGCTCTCCTACGAATCGCACGCGACGGAAGCCGAGGTGGTCGATGTCGTCGGGCTGTGCGGTACCATCGGCGTTCGAGACCGCGATGAGATTCACGATACGGACGAGGTCGTCGAGCGTGAGAGTCGACTGTACGAGTTCCTTCTCCGTAGTCGGAAGATTGAAACGGCGGTTGAAATGGAAACGGCCGACGCGCGAGAGGTCGTAGCGATCGCTCGAAAGGAGCGACGAGACGTGATCGGCCGCGGTGTCCGCGGTCGCGATGTCTCCGTCGCGCAGGCGGCGGTAGATCTCGACGAATGCCTCCTCGGGAGTCTTGGCGCTGTCATGTCCGATGGTCGCGGTCACGGCTTCACGTGCGACATCCCCCTTGAATTCCGCCATGATCTCCTTGTCAGTCGCCGCGCCGAGGATGCGCAGGAGCGAAGTGACCGGGAAGCGGCGCTTACGGTCGATTTTCACATAAATGCCGCCATCGGGATCTGATTCGATCTCGATCCAGACGCCGCGCGACGGGATGATCTTGGCTGCGAAATAGTTCTTGCCTTTGTGCGGGATCGCCTCGAAGAAAACGCCGTATGAGCGGGCGAGCTGCGGGACCACGATGCGCTCGACGCCATTGATGATGAAGGTACCGTGCTTGGTCATCCACGGGAAATCCGCGATGAAGATCTCCTGTTCCTTCTCGCCGCCGGTAGTCTTGTTCTTGAGCTTAGCGACGACGGAGAGCGGCGCTTCGTACGTGCGCATGTTCTTCTTCGCGTATTCTTCGTCCCACCGGACGGGACCGAAGGTGAAATCGGTGAGCTTGAGCTCGAACTTCTTGCCCGCGTGGTCGCTGATGGGAGAGAACTCCTTGAAGACCTTCGCCGCGCCTTCGCGCACGAGCTGCGTGAACGAATCCAGCTGGGATTCGACGAGATTAGGGAGCTCCACGAGAGGCTCGCGGAACTTCCCGAAAAACTTCTGCGGCAAGGCCTTAGTTTGTTTCGCCATGTAGTAGATTTGGTTACGAACGAAGTGAGTTAGTAAATCTTGAATCCTCGTAAATCGTTCCCCGGAACGATTTCCTGGGGAATAAGTGCAAAAAAGAAAAGGCGTCCAGTGGCGCTTTCCTCAATATGTATTAACCCGCTAAATGGCGTACTTCCCCGAGTGGATGGACGGGGATTCGTAACTCAATCGTGTATCAAAAGTACTGGGATACTATATACCCCACTCCGTCAAGCGTCAAGTGGAATCGGACCTGTCAAAGGGTATCTGGGGATAACCATTTTCCAAGCAAAACGCGGGCGAATAGGTCGCCCGCGTCGCTATTCTGGAGGTTTATCGAAGCTGAATAGTTATTGCCTCGCAATCCGGTGATACATCTGGTCCTTTCCAGAACCATGCCTTGGTCGACTGCCCTCTGAAGAGCTGATGGATAAGAAGCGGCGTATGCCGGTCCTCATCCCCCTGCAACTTCCTGTCGCTGCCGACATCATTCGCAACCATCCGGAATCCTTTTGACATCAAAGCCCTCCAATGGATAGAGCCGCTTACGGAATGTACATGCGACTCACGGCTACTCTACACCCGTGAGCGGGGGCGTCAATCTTTTTGCTTGCGCTTCCACTCCTCGATTTTGGCATGATGCCCGGAGGTCAGGACTTCGGGGACCTTGTATTTCTTCTTCTTCCAAAGAAGCGTCGCCGGACGCGTGTAGACTGCAGGCGAGGAAACGCGATTTTCTTCGAGGGAATTGATGTCCCCCAACACGCCTTTCACATGGCGAGAAATAGCATCAACGACGATCGCTGCCGGCAGTTCCCCACCGGTAAGGACGTACGGGCCGACGGAAATCGGTTTCGCTTTCAATATCTTCTGCACGCGCGCATCGACACCCTCGTAGTGTCCCGTGATCATCACGATGTGTTTCTTCTTCGCCAGCGCTTTGGCCATCTTCGCATCGAACTCCTTCCCTGATGGAGAAAAAAATAATGTCGTCGCACTCGTCCCGTTTTTCCCGGCCTTTTTCAGCGCTTTTTCTGCCGCTTTCAGCATCGGCTCAGGAGCGAGCACCATGCCAGGGCCACCGCCATACGGCCTGCGATCGACGCGCTCCTTCCGATCAGTAGTGAAATCCTTCGGGTTATAGAGCGAGACCTTTATCTTCCCGTCCTCCTGCGCGCGTTTGAGCATCGACGTCGTGAAATACGTCGCGATCGACTCGGGAAACAGCGTGACGATATGGAAGTGGATCATTACTGCTCACCCTTGAGATCCGCGATGACATCGTCCACCGAGCGGTCACGCGGCGCTTCCTTGTCGAATCGGCGCTCCGATCCTTCCGGTTCCTCGATCTTGAGATTGACGCGGGCCTCGTTCTTCATGCCGACGACGCGCAAAATGGTGCGGATGGCCTTCGCGGTCGCTCCCGAGCGGCCGATGATCTTGCCCATGTCATCTTTATGGACGGAGAGCGTGAGAAGCACGCCCATCTCATCGACAGTGCGGTTTACTTTCACGTCGTCCGGATTGTCCACCAATGATTTGACGACGTACTCGAGAAACTGCTGATCTTGATCCATGACAGTATGACTAACCGGTAATTCTGTAAATGGTGCGTGATATCCGCACGTGAGTCAACTCTACGCTTGTGCAGAAGTCTCTGCAGGAACTTCCTCCGCGCTTGCTGCTTCGCTCGTTTCCGCCGGCGCTTCGGCTGCCGGAGCTTCTGCGGCAGGAGCCGCTTCTGCTGCCGGCTCGTCTTTCTTAGGAACAGTCTTCTTCGGGAGCACGTTGATCTTCTTTCCCTTGGTGATACCTGCAGAGATCAGCATGTTGTGCATGGTGCCCGATGGCTGAGCGCCCTTGGAGATCCAATGAATGATGCGGTCCGCGTCGAGTTTGCGCTCCTTGCTCTTAGGATTATAGAAACCGAGGGTTTCCACGGCGCGGCCTGATTTCGGGCCGTTGGTGTGCTCGGTGACGACCACTCGGTACGAGGGTTCGTTGATTCGGCCGATGCGCTGTAAGCGGATCTTTAACATGTCGGGGCACTGTACTAGGAAATACCGAAATAATCAAGACTTACACCGTCGCGGGGACATCCCCGTGACGGTGCTTTTCAAGTAGGTACCAATTGCACTGAGTTGAACTCGGCCGCCGGCATCTCGCCCATGAGACCAATGGAGGTCTCGTCTAAGAGGACGAACCACCCCGTCCGGGTCATCATGACCGCCTTTACGGTGTACTCCTTCAGTTGGAGCCCACAATGAGGCGCGGGACGGACTTTGGAGCCTGGCGAGAATGGCGCAGTGAGACTGTGCATGTGAATGTCTCCTACAAAGTCGCACTGCTTTGTGCGAACTGCGATAAATCTAGCACATGCAATCTATTTAGCGACCCGTTCGGCCTCTTCGAGCTTCACGGAGAGTATCTTGGAGACCCCGTCGTTGCTCATCGTGACCCCGTAGAGTTCCCCTGCCGCGCTCATCGTCGCGCGGTTGTGCGTGATGACGATGAGCTGGCTCTTCTTGCCGAGCTCCATGATCATGTCGGCATAGCGTCGGCTGTTGGCTTCGTCGAGTGCGGCGTCCGTCTCGTCGAGGATGAGGAACGGCGGCGGGTTCACCTGCGACATGCTAAATATGAGCGCGATAGAAGTAAGTGCCCGCTCGCCGCCGGAGAGCACTTCCAATCCGCGCACTTTCTTGCGCGGAAGCGAGACGGAGATGGAAAGGCCCGCGTAGAGCTCCTCTTCTTCCTCTGCGATATCTTCCTCCATATCGTCGCCGCGCGCCCGGCGCACGCGTCGCGGCTCTTCCACGTCGAGACTAGCGTGCCCGCCGCCGAAAAGTTTCGAGAAGAACATCTTCAGCGCTTCGTTGATATGCCTGAGGCCTTCGGTGAATCGTATGTCGATCGTCTTCTCCAATTCAGCGATGAGATTCTGCAGCGACTCGGCGGAATGCTCGAGGTCGATGAGTTCCTTCGCGAGGAATGCGTCGCGTTCGATCGTCTGATCGTACTCCTTCACCACCGCCTCCCCGCCGCCGACGCCCGCTTCCTCGATCTTGATCTTGAAGCGTTCGATCTCCCTCCGCCGCTTCTCCTGCTCGCGCCTGTCCTCCGAAAGAGCGCCTTGCGGGATCTCGTGCTTGTCCCAACCCTCGAATGCGAGGCCCAGAAGGGCGATCCCCTCGCGCACCTCCTCCTCGAAACGCCGTTTCTGTTCATTGATATGTTCTTTCTCCGCACGCAGACCCATCATCTTCGACTGCGATTCGCGGAGTAATGCCTCGAACTGAACTTCCTCGCGCTCGGCCGCGAACGACGCCTCGCGTGCCTTGACGATCTCGTTGCGGACGGCCTCAGTCTCAGAGGCGAGCCTTGATTCCTCGGCTTCGGCTTTCGCAAGCGCCGCAGTCAGGCGCTCGACGTCCTTGCGCGCCTCGTCGTTCGTGACGGGAGCGGCGCCGGAGAGCCCGTCGATGAATGCCCTGATGCGCCCGCGCAATTGCGAAAGGAGCGCGCGGATGCCGGCGATATCATCCTGCCCTTCCGCCCGCTCGATGGATTCCGTTATCTCGCGGACGAATTCGCGCACATGCGGCGCGGGCACCAGATGCTCGACGGTGACCGCGACGGCCTCGACGGCTCCTTCGGCCCTCCCCAGTTCGCGTACGACCTCCTCGCGCTTGCGTCGCGCATCGCCGAGATGATCCTGCAGGCCCTGTAATTTCTCCAGAAGCGGCGAAGCCGCGCTTTTCTGCGTCCCCCCGCCTTTTACGGCCCGTGCCGCACGCAGCTTCTCTTCGAGCGTCCGTATCTCGTGTTCCCTTTCTTTCGATTCATCGCCGAGACGCGTGTTCTCGTGCGTTATCCAGGCGTTCTCGCGAGCCAGGTAATCAGCGAGCTTGTGCGCGAGCTCCGCTTTCATCTCCCGCGCCTTCTCGATTCTTTCTACCTGCACCTGCAGGAACTTGAGATGCGGTGCGATCTCGCGGCGCAGAGAGCGGGTCTTCTCGATATTGACGGCCGTCTCTTCGAGCTTCCGCTGGCTTTCCGCCTTCTTGTGCTGATAGAGCTTAAGGCCCAGCGCGTCCTCTACCATCTCGCGGCGTTCTTTAGGAGAAGCATTGAGAATCCTATCCGCTTCGCCTTGGGAGATGATCTGATAACCCGAACCCCCGATATTCGCCCCCGCAAGGAGTCGGATGACGTCTTTCAGGCGAACTTGCGAGCCATTCAGGAGATATTCGTTCGCGCCATCGCGGTGCACTATGCGCTCGATGACGACCTCCGGAAAATCGATGTCCAGGAGTTTCTTCGAATTATCGAACGTGACCTTAACGACCGCACGGTTCATGCGCGGCAGTGCGGGCGAGCCGCCCCATATCAGATCCTCGCCCCGCTTCGAGCGCATGCTCTTCATGGACTGCTCGCCGAGGACGAATCGGAAGCCTTCGGCTACGTTACTTTTTCCTGAGCCGTTCGGCCCCACTATCGAAGCTATCCGCGAGCCGAAGACGAGCTCGGTCTTCTTCCCGAACGATTTGAATCCCGAGAGCTCGATGGATTTCAGATACACCCCCGCATTGTAGCGCAAAGAGGGTTGATACAAGCGCTTACTCGTCCACAGAAGGTACTGGCAGAAGCCCGGATGCGCAATAAGAGCTGGTACACTGGACTTTATGCGTTCTATCGAACGGAATCCGAGAACGAAAAAAGAGGAGAAGATCGTGGGCGGCTCTTTCGATAAGAAAGGCGACGTCATCGAGGATCAGTCTCTCGTGCCGACGGACGTCATGACGCCCTTGGGAACCCTCTCTAACCTGCTTAACCCTGCCGTCGCCAAAGGCGAGAAGACGAAACGACAAACCCCTGAAGAGCGGAAAGCCCTGATCGAAGCGAATCTCGGACAGTTGAAGCGCGCGGTCGCGTACTGGACAGGCGACGAAAGCGCCGCGGATAAGATCAATCTCAACCTGATCGAGTCGGAGATGAATCATGTGCATGATGGAGGGCGTGTTGCACGAGCATTTGCGATCTCGCTCGTACGCTTGACCGCGGTACCGCGCGGCAAACAAGAAAACATCATTTCGGCGCTCACGAATCGTCCGGAATTCACGAATCTCCTGCGCCTCCTCCCGGAAGCACCCCAGCACCAGACCAAGGAACAACTCGCACCTGAGATCAGCGAGAGAGCGCGTGCACTCATCGGTCGCACCGCGCAAGAGCTCGGCTATACCGAGAATCCGGATTCTGTATGGGAAGGTCCGCCCCCGACCGATCCGCAGATACGGCTGTATCTCGATCGGGCGAATGAATACGAAACAGGACTATTGGGAGTCGCGATGCGCGTCATGCATAAAGCGGGAGCGCTTGATCTCATCAAGTCCGAAAACGGGCCTGCGTTCAAATTCCCTTCCGATGCGCTCTCTACCCAGTTACGCGGCGCCCAAAATTTCTATGCGATACATACACGGCCAGGGCGCTACATCATGGACATGCCGTTCAAGACCGACGACGGATCTCGTCGCTCTGTCGGATACTCCGCAAGCAAGCTGCTCTTCGCCCTCTCTCCCGATTACGAAGATATGCGAGACGGGGCGTCCGATCTTCCGCAGCGCATCGATGCGTTCCGAAGCGATATCTCGGCTCTCGCTGATCGCCTAGCTGAACGAAGCCGCAAACCCCTCAATAATCATCAACGCGGTGTCTTGGTGGGCATCTTGGATTCGCTCACGCCCAAGGCTGTACAAGCCGCTTACAAAGAAGCGTTGAAAATCGCGCGGGAACAACGCCGCGGTGATGAACGGGTCTTCGAGGAAGCGCGAACCGCAGCAGAAGCAGGCGGGATTCCTCGGATGCCGTCGGAACCCGTGCCGCCTGACAATTTCGCTCGTCTTCAGACCGCATTTTCGAACATCCTCCTCACCGAACTCAAGAGCGATCGGACAACTCTCAAGGAATTCCTCACCGACGCCAGCAAAGGCTACTTCACCGAATTCAAGATGGCTGGAGTCTGGCGCGACCATGCCGTCGCCGAGATGGTCGAATCGCTCGAGAACGATACCGACATGGGCCGCGAACGCGCGCGGGTCGAGCAGCTCATCAATAATCTTCCAAAGCTCGCCGAACAGGCGGGACAGAAACGGCGCGGCGAATCGCCGGAACGGAAGTTCGGGGTCCGCCTGATCGCACAGGCGCTCTATGAGATGGTCGCGGAAATACGCGAAAAACGCCTCCGAGATTCCCGTGCAGCGAACGAGGGAGAGAAAACAAGCAGTGCCCGAGAGACCTCCACCCAGCAGCAGGAATTCGCGCGCACGTACCGCATGTTCGTCGAATACGGCCTCATCCAGCCGCGATCGGAACCTCTCGAATCACCCGAACGCTTGGAAGGCCAGACTGACGCCGAATACGACACCGCCGTGATGGAAGCTGTCACGGCGCATGAACGCGAGAGCAAGATGCAGGACGAACACTTCCGCGCAGAGCGCAAGAACAAGATATTCGAGCACCTCCTGAACCTGTTCGATCACCTCGACGATGCGAAGAGTTTGAGCGGCAACATGTCGGCGCGTATCGGCGAGATACTCGGCAAGAAAGGTGCCGAATTCAAGAAGGCGGTGCGTGAGAAGATGCAGGAAATCGAAGCGCGCCCGCCGCAGGAACACTTCTCGCAAAAGCAGAAGCCCGCGAGCTGGAACTGGAAAGATTGGGATCCGTACGTGGTATACGACCAGAAGACCGGCAAGCTCCTTCAGCCGCCCGAACAGATGCGCGAAAGCATAACGAAGGCCGAACAGCTGGTATCCGCTGCGAAGGAATCGTTGGCGGCACTGCGTCTGGAATTCGAGGAATTACGCGTGAAGGTCAGCTTACCAGAAGCACCCGTCGACGAAATCGATGTGAATAAGCTGATCGTCATAGAAGATAAAGCTCGCGACCCCTTCACTCTTCTCGTCCTGACACAGGAAGCGCTCAAGAGATTCGGTACCGATAGGGATTCGCGCGCCTATCGCGCGACCGTCACGACGATCGATCGACTCAACGGTGTCGTCAAGGATATCCGGGATATGCGAAAAGGATTCGATTCGATGCGGAAAGACTTACTTCTCAAATTCGTCCGGCAGATACGTTCCCGACTCCAGGCAGAAGGAAAATCCGAAGAAGAGAACAAGGACCTGCTAGCGCAGCTTGCGGAATTGGAACTTGCCGCCCGCAACGGCTCGCCCGAAGACGTGCGACAAGGGATCAACTTCTTCATGTACACTGAATAAATATGGTCAATCTCGATAAACTGCGGCAACGCGCCAAGAGTAATCCCGAATCCGTACCGGCTCACACTACTGATGAACGTACGAAACTCATCGCCGAGGCCAATACGCTCGATGAGGCGTTGCGAGAAGCGGTCAACCAGCGAGAGAAAGCTATCGAGGAGCGCATCGAAGCAGCCAAAGCGGGCGGTACGCCCGATATGGCACGGGAAGAAGAGCTTTCGCGTAAGGTCGCAGATCTGCAAAAAAGATTCGATGCGGCGCGAGCGGCCATCGCCCAATCACCGACTTCCGGACCTAAGCACGGCACGAATGCGATGTCGCCTGAGCCGGATTCAAAGCGCTCACAAGGAAAGATCCAAAAGATCCAGTTGGGCACCGTATTGAAGTCCCTCAACACGCTCGATTCGGCGATGCGCAATACGGCAGATAAAGCCCGTTTCGGTAAGGAACTTGTCGAGGCTTGCGCGCGCCTCAAGGATAAGATCGATGCGCAAGTTGTCACATTAATGAATATGATGAATAGGGCGCTCGACATCGGGACCGATGGTCGCGCATACGATCACGATACGTCGAGCGACACCATTGTCGCGATCGCAACGAATCCGGATCTTATCAGCAGCTTCCGGGCGACCGAAGAGGTCACCCGAGAGTTGGAGGCTGTGGTCCGGGAAATGCCCGTCGAGATCGAAAAACTCTTTCATGTTCTCGATGAATCGCACGCGGAGTTCATATCGATAATAACCGGTGAGAAGCACGAACCTCAAAAACGCGTCTTCGACCCAATGCCTTCAATCGATCCCGGTCCGGGACACGTAGCGCCAGCTCGGACACCGAAATCAATTGAGGCATCGCTCCAGGCTGCTTTGGGAGAAAGCGCAAACAGGGCCGTATTTCTTCAAGAACTTGTCGAGGCATCGAAACGCCTCAAAGAGCAGATCGATGCGCGCGTCGTTACCCTTCTTTCCATGATGAATAATGCCCTTACAAAAGGAGTCGATGATATCGCCTACACCTTTGACGGCCCGAACAATCGCATGATGCCCGTACCTCAATCCGATCTCGTGACCGGATTTACGACTACGGAAAATGTCGCGCGCGAACTCGAAGAGGCCGTCGTTGATATGCCACGGGAGATACAAGCGCTGATCACAGAACTTCTTAACGCAGACGAAGAATTTAATACGCTCATCGCACAAGGATTAGCAAGATCAAATCGATAAAACCATATGGCCGAATCATTTCTCAGCAGGAAGAGAGGCGGGCGCGGACAAGGACCAATGCTCGGCCGCTATGCCGGCCCAAAGGTAACTGTCGAACATCAGCTGCGCACACCGATGGATACCGACGGTAAAATCGATGAACAAGTACAGGCCGCGATCGAGAAAATAAAAGCAAAGGCCGTCAGTGAGATGGTGGCGCAGATGAAAAGCGTCGGCCTCAACATCGACAATGCCAATATTCAAGCAGCCGTCAGTCAATACGAAAAGAATCCGAGCGTGAAAGAAGGGGCGATCGAAGCCGTTCGGGAAGTGACGGCAGGTTTGAGAGGAAAAACTCCGGATGAGATTGTCGAAACCCTTGTAAATGACGCGCAAGCGGTTTTCGCTGCGGCAGAAAAAAATACTGAAATTCCGCTCAAAAACGTACTCATTCCTCTTCTTATTTTTCAAGGCGAACTCGATCAAAAACAGCTTGATGATGCAGCTCGAAAAGAACTTCGCGGCGTAAAATTGAGCACAAAACACCTTACCACAGGTGGAGCCGGAGCTGCAAAAAGAGCTATCGGAGGTATGGCTATACCATCTGCCGTCTTGTTGCATACGACACTGGCCGTAGTCGATACCGCCGTCATCGAGAAAGCTGCTTCGGGTATCCTCTCGGATTGGGCAGTTGAAGGTCTCACCAAAGACGCGCTCGCATGGGGGTTCTCCGCCGCTGGCAATGTACTTCTCGTTAAACAAAAACTTGGTGTCCGAGGTGAATGGCTGCGCGGTACGGCAGATTTTTTCTGGAGCGAAACAAACAGAGGTCGACTCTATGGAGCGCTCGCCGCATCATTCCTTGCAATCGCGACACCGGCGATCCTTGGTAACGTAAAGCGAGGTACCGTCGACACCGCAGTTTCGGGAGAGGTGGGACAAAAGATGAAAGATAAATACAAGCTGGAAGTCGATAGAATTCGCGAGACGATCAAGCTCGCACAAGGACTCTTTGGAAGCATACAACCATCGATCGATGGCAAAATGCGAACGGCTTTCAAGGAAGGCGGAGTAGGATGGGGTCGCCGCACCTGGAGCATCAATCGCGTGCTCTATGGAAAAAACGAGGAAAGCGACCTCAACTATGAAAATTTCAAAGCTAATCCCAACTCGCCTGTAACATTTCGAGGAAAACCCATGGCTGAATTCGCGGGAGGAACTACGTCCGGCGCAGCAGAATCACAGCAGACTGCAGCAACGAACGAACTCACCGCGGCTCAAAAAGAATTGGAAGCGGTGAAAAAAATACCGCGGGGCAAGACCAAAGCTGAACGGGCAAAATATACCGCTGCCGTTGAAGCGGCAGAACTCAAAGTACATAACGCCAAAAAAGCTCCCGAGGCGGCGCCTGGCCGCGCCGATGCGGAGACAAAAACTGCGGCTGGTGCTGGCCCGGATCCTGAAGCTGTCGAAAAGGCCATGGTACTGCTTAATCAGCGCTACGGCATTAACGGAACCGCTGGTGCGGAGCAATATCTCAAGAAACTTACGGACGAACTCGAGCAAGTAAATCCGGAACAGGTATTCCACATGCTTGATTCGCTTCTCAAGGAAAGCGAGGTACTCTCAAAGTCTGGCATCATCGGGAATATTTTCGGTGTGCTTGCACCAGTACCGTCAATTTTCGGTACCATCGGTTCAAATGTGATTCACGGAGAAGGTTTAGGATCATTCACGAACAATGTGCCGTGGGACGAAATGCTTCATAGCTCGTCCGGCGTACGCGCCATGTTTAAAACCGAGGAGAAATATCTGGCCCAGCGCAATGAGATGGTCAAAGAGCTTAAGAAGATCATGGTCAGCGTTCAATTCGAGAAATATCTGTCAGATGTCGCCAAAGAAACCGGAGTCGATACGCAGATGCCGATTCCCGCCACGACCTTCCAGATTTCAGATAACTTGAACGGCATCGACCGCACCCCCTACAAGGCAATAATCGACAAGACGGTCATGGACTATGTCTTACCGCTTATGCCGCCGAATGATAGTCCGGAATGGGGATACATCGACACGAGCTTGAGAAATTCCGGTATCACGTGGATAGATGTGAAGACAGACGCTGGGAAGTATCAGGCAATGGGACTACTCGTCGGATTCGTGCTCACTATCCTTGCGGGCAGCGTCTGGTACACCATCGCAATGAAAAAACTGAGCAAGCGATGGGGTATCAAGGGCGCATTGCGCGATGACGAGAAGAGAGGCCTGTTTGCCACCGAATCGAAGATAGTGACCGATATGGTCAAGCTCGTGCGCGATCGCGAGAATACGGTGATGGGGGCGATCGTGAAAAGCGGAGGAAATCCCCTGCCGCAGCGTGACGAAGTGGCGCTCAGCGCGGTCTTGCAACGACGTCTTCGCGAACAGGTACTTTCGATGATGGACCCCCCGCTCGATACAACACCCCAAGGCATCGCGTTCATCAACCGCGAGAATTCGCTCCCTAGCCGCAAGCTTCGCAATGCGTATGCGACAAAACTCAACGAATACATCGAAGGTTACAAGAACGACCGCAGCGGTGCCGTAGCGACGATTCTCGACGATATCGATGAGGGACGATACGAGGAGATCGAGGCTCTCCAGGCATTCGTAAAACAAACGGAATCGCTCACCACGACCGATCGCGCCAAACAGAGTGTGGCAGCATGGTGGGAGCGCATCGATGCGAAGTTCGTCAACGAAGAGATTACAGCCCGCAAAGCTGATATACAAAATCTGTATGCTGAACGCGAGGTAGTCGTCAATCTTCGCACGCCGCTACGAATTCCTCTTACGGACAGCGTGGCGGCGGATAGCATTTCACCTGCTGACATCGTGTACACATCAAGATTGTCCGAACTTGATGGCCTCATTGCAACGCATCATGAGGCAATCAAACAAATCACCAAAGGGGCGGTCGACGGCCCGATACAGCGCGATACGAATGTCGTCTTTTCGCAGCAGCAGACACAAGAGCTTCGCGACGAGCTCCAGAACGAAGAACTCAACAACAACCTCGACGGTACCGATATTACATCGGTCGCAAAAGAATACAGCGCACTTGCGCAGAGTCTTGGGAAACGCGTTCGCTCGCTTGAGAGCTTCGTTACTGCAGCGTTCGGTGAACAAACCGCAGGTGGTCGCATCGCATTCGAATACGCATATCGTCCTGACATCGGTGGACCTACTATCGTTATAAACCTCCAACGCGCAGATGGTGAGATACTTGCCGTACCTCTGCAACAAAGCGTACCGAACCGCCTCCTCGCAACCGATGAGGCGATAATCCAAGCTGCAGCGCAATGGCTGCGACCTGACAGCAAGGAGATGCGCCTAATGAGGCTGTATTCTGTCCATGATTCATATAAGACAGCTGCGGATGCGATTAAAAAAGAAGTCCTTGGTAACGCAGCAAGCGGTCTCGTTGATCTGGCAAGTTTCGACGAAGCGAAGTTTGCGAACTTGCAGGACTTGCTCAAGCGCACTGATGTCATCCGTGTCCAAAAGCAATTGCTTGAACAGACCAAGGCATCAGTCGATCCACTTAACCAAGTGCAGCAACGTGTGTTCGAGGAACCCGATAAAGTCTCACTCGGCGGTATGTGGAAAAAAGATATCCGAGCGGTCTTTAAGGCTGCAACTGATTATTACGAGGGCTCGAACCTGCACTACGACGTCGGCACCGAAGAGATTGTCGTCAGAGATGCATCAGGCGAACGCCGCGTGAACGTGCGTAACGTCCCGAATACGTAAAAGCAAAAGTCCCCTCTGTTTTCCAGGATGGGGACTTGCCTCGCTAGAAAATCCTTTTGGCTACGAAGTGAAGGAATGCCCCCAACATACATGCAGAGAGCGCGATGGTGAGCACAACGGCCAATTTCCGTATGTGCGGTACTCCGGCGTATTCGAGTACAAATGTTGCGATCCAAACGATCGTAACGGCAACAGACATGAGTAAAAGCGCTCTCCGGTTTGTCATCAGACATCTCCTACAGCTCCGTTGGTGCTTAGACCTCTCTTAAAACAGTACCACAATTATAGATGAGGGCAACTCCGAAACTACTCTTCCTACCTCTCTCACAAATGCTTACCACCCCTTGGCCGCAAGGGCCTTCTGGGCGGCGTCCTGTTCCGCCTCTTGCTTCGAGCGGCCTTCGCCGAGGGCAGCTTTCTCGGCACCGAGCTGCACTTTGACCACGAACCGCTTGTCGTGGTCCGGGCCGGTCTGATTCACGATGTCATAGGTCGGCGTCACGGAGAGCAGCTCCTGGGCGATCTCCTGCAGCTTGCTCTTGGCATCCTGCCACAGGCGCTTCTCGACGACTTCGTCGGTCTTATGGAAAAGCTGCGCCGCGATGAACGCATATGCCGCATCATAGCCCTGGTCGAGATACAAGGCGCCGATAAGCGCCTCGAACGCGTTCGCGAGGATGATGCCGCGTGCGCGGCCGGTGTCCTTCGCCTCGCCGCGCGAGAGGAGGAGGAACTCGTTCATGCCGAGTTTTGCGGCTGCATCAGCGATGGATTGCGTATTCACGAGCGCCGCGCGGAAGGCCGTCAGTTCCCCTTCCGGCTTCTCGGGGTATTTGTCATATAAGAATCGAGTCACCACGAGTTCGAGCACGGCGTCGCCGAGGAATTCGAGCCGCTCGTTGTGTTCGCGGCCGGGCGCGCGATTCTCGTTGAGATACGAACGGTGGGTGAATGCCGTCTCGAGGAGGCGTTTGTCGGCGAAGGTGAAGCCGATGCGCGTTTCAAAGGTGGAGAATTCCATGCGCGTACTCTATCTGAAAACGAAACGACCGCAACTACGCGTGATCCTTCTGCGCGAGCACGTTGATAGCCGGGATGATGATCTTCAGCGTATCGTCGTAGAAATTGAGCGAGCCCACCTGCGAGAGCGGGAACCATTGCGCATCGTCGAGGCCTCCCGATGATCCCAGCTTGATGTCGCTGAAGGGCGCCTGCGCGAGGAAATAGGTGACGCGCTTGCGCTTCTTGCCGCCTTTCACTTCCGGATCGTTGGCCGTGTATTCGTTGACGCCGAGTTCCTGCTTGATCTCGATATCCAGCCCGAGCTCCTCCTTGATCGCGCGCTTCGTACCGGCATGCAGTTCCTCTCCCGGCTGGATCTTCCCTTTGGAGATCGTCCAATGGCCGAAGATGTCGTGGACGAACGCCAGATACGTGTCCCCTTCGTGCTTTGCATAGACGACAGCGCCGGCGAGCATCTCGACCGGCATCTTGCCGATCCCCATACCGCCAGGGCCCGCCTTGCGGGCCGAGCCTTCGTTCTTCCCCGGTTCGCCGAGCTCGATATAGACGGCGCCCATGACGCCGTTCACGAACCTGCCTGAGGCGGTAGAACCGAAGTTCTTCGCGAGTTCGATCGCCTCGTTGATGGCGACCTTCGCTGGCACCTGCGTGCGGTCCGCGAAGATGAGTTCGCAGAGGCCGAGGCGGAGGATGTTGCGGTCGATGGCCGCGATCTTCTCGAGCGGCCACTCCGGTGCCGCTTTCACTATCACCATATCGATCTCTTTCTGTTTCGCGAGCGCGCTCTGGAGCAATTGCTTCATGAACGACATGTCGCTCTCTCTCGCTCCGAATTCCTGCGAATAGCTCTCGAGGCGCGAGAACGCATCCTCAAGGCTCATCGAATTTCCCGATGCGTCCCTCTCGAAGAGCACTTGGAGTACGACGGAACGGGCGAGGTGACGGTTAGCCATAACGGTATGGGCTACGCCCCGGGGTTTGTTCCAGATCGGAAAGAGCAACTCATGTGTTCAGTATACCCTAAGAGACAGTGCATATAGAATCACCTAACGAGAGCTCCTGTGGACATGAAAAAACCCGCGAGTAAACGCGGGCTTTCCCCGTATCTCACGGGGTATATCAAATTATTTTGATGCAACTTCCTTCTTCTCCCCAGAGTCCTGTCCGCTGGCGCGGAGATCCTTCTGATGACGCTTTACGCGGCGAGCGGTGCGCGCTGCACGGGCAAGCATGTCTATGACGACCTTGCCGTTGTATTTGCCGCAGGAAGCGCATGCCGTGTGCGGCAGGCGGAGAGCCCCGCATTCGCAGCGGGTGGCGCGTTGAGCGGTCAGAGCATGATGACTCCGGCGCTTGCCTGTCTTGGAGCGGTTTACCCGCATTCGGACTACCATGGGCGAGAGTTTAGAGTATTTGAGCCATAAAGTAAAGGGGGCCGCCATAGCGGCCCCCCGATATAATCACACTCCCTTTTATCTGGATGCCCTAAACTTGCGGGCGATCTTTTGGGCTCGTGCCGTCACGAGCGAGATGATGAGCACCTGCCACGTTTCGAGACGTGAACAGTCGCATTCGTCTGACAGCAAGCACTCATGTTTGCATTGCCGGTGAGCCGCTTGAACCAACCTAGGGTCGGTGTCAGGCGGAAGCATTTCCTCTATCGCATGTTCGAGAAGCACGTTTTCCCTCTTCTTGGTTAGGGTTGACGGTGGCATTCCACCGTGCTCTTTACCCTACACCGACCCTACACGAACATCAAGCGAATGCTGTGAGGAACGTCTTCCGGTGTATGAGAGGCAGCATCCCATGCTTGCGTATGGCTAAGGCATGGGCAGCCGTGCCATAGCCTTTATGCTGCTCGAAACCGTACCGCGCATGGTCGGTCCCGAGTTCCTCCATATGAGTATCGCGCGTCACCTTGGCGACGATCGAGGCAAAGGCGATTGCGGGGATGTTCTCGTCGCCGCGAATGAACGATTCCTGCTGCCATTCGGAGGAGACTGAGAGCCCGGCGTCGAGAAGAACTTTGACGCGCGCAGGTGCGATATCGAGGCGCTGGACGGCGATCGCCGCTGCTTCGCGCGCGGCATTCGAAATGCCGATGGAATCGATTACTTCCGCTTCCACGAAGGCACTCGCGTGCCGCAGTCTTGAATGCGTCGCGATGCTTCCGAAGAGGATGTCCCGCTGCTGCGCGGAGAGCTGTTTAGAGTCTCGCAGGCGCGGCTCGCCACGTTTCGTTATCAAGGAGAATACCTGCTTCCAGTCGAAATCCTCAGGGTAGAGAACGGCTCCGACGCACACGGGACCGGCGAGTGCTCCTCGCCCGGCCTCGTCTACTCCGATGAGCCATTGCACCCCCTAAGGATAGCAAGAAAAATCTTAAGAGAAGGTGAAAGTCCCCAATCGCCTTTGCTAATTTAAGACACGGCGTGTCTTAAATTAGACCTCAATCGTTGTGCTTTTATTAGCAAGGGTCGAATCTTGAATTATCTCTTCAATAGCTTTGCTTTGTCTTTTGAAAGGGCCTAGTACATCTGCAAGAGTGTTCGTGTCTAAAATAGATGGAAAGTTTCTTTCTCCGATATAATCAAGATAACTACTCCATCGATATTCCTGAAGCTTCTCCAGAGCCGCAGATACTTTTTTTATTTTTCCTTCACGCCATTCCGGCATCGAAAGATCCAAAGGATTGAGATGAATGTAATATGGGATGTAATTGAAGTGGGCATCCCGTTCAATCTGAAGCTTTTTATATATTCCCTGCCAGAGGACGCCACTACGTGAATATTTCTCATTAAAATACTTCGCGTATCCCATCCCGATTTTTTGAGCAAAACGAGACATGTTAGCGATGTCGTCGTCTATCGGAGAAACGAGAAGATGATAGTGATTAGGCATGAGACACCATGCATGAATCCGGACCAAGAGAGATCTGGTCGCTGTGCGACGATCTTTAGTAAGAGGGTGAGAAACGGTCTTTTTGTTATTTAGTTCATAGAGATCGCTCACGAAACGAATCCGATCCCCGTCGTCTAACACTATATTTCGTCTTTCAACGCCTCGATTCAGCATGTGATAAAAATCCATACAACAAGTAGGATAGCACGAATTTAAGACACGCCGTGTCTTAAATCTGAAGGCTGAAGAAAATGCTAACTGATATACTACTTGCCATGAGTGCGCAGCGCTTTTCCCATTTGCACACCCACTCCCACTACTCGCTCCTCGAAGCTCTTCCGAAGGTAGACGCCCTCATCGAAGCCGCGAAGGCCGACGGACAGGAAGCCCTCGCGCTCACCGACAACGGCAACCTCTACGGCGCCATCGAATTCTATAAGGAAGCGAAAGCGGCCGGCATAAAACCCATTGTCGGCGTCGATTTCTTCGCAGCCCCCCGCACCCGCTTCGACAAAGAACACCGTGTCGATGACCGCCATTTCCGGCTCGTCCTCCTCGCGAAGAACGAGACCGGCTATCGCAATCTCATCCACCTCGTCTCCAAATCGTTCCTCGAAGGCTTCTATTATCGGCCGCGTATCGATCGCGAATTGATGGAGACGTATAAAGACGGCCTCATCGCCATCCTGCCGTCATTCAGCGGCGAGCATGCGCGACATCTCAAAGACACGATGACCGATAAAGCCGACGAAGCGATCTCCTGGTACAAGAAGACCTATGGCACGGATCTCTACGTCGAGATCACGCACCATCCGCAGATAGAAGATCATGAGAAGCTGCAGAAAAGTATCATCGCCCTCGCGACAAAAGCGGGGGTGCCTCTCGTCGCCGCACATGACACGTACTATCTGCAACCGGAAGATGCACTTGCGCGCGAGATGGTCAATAAGATCCGCACCGGCGGCACGCTCGATCGCGAATACGGCGCCGGCGCAGACGACTTCTCATTCATCTCGCAGGAACAGGCGCTGAAGCTTTTCAAAGACACGCCTGAAGCGATTGAGAGCGTCCAAAGAATCGTCGATGCCTGCAATCTCGAACTGAATCTCGGCAGCTGGGTCTTCCCGGATATCGTCGTCGAAGGGAAGTCGCACGACGAAGCGCTCCGCGAGCTCGCCTACGATGGCTTCAAGACGCGCAACCTCGTCGAGACGCCTGAGCTGCGCCAGAGAGTCGATTACGAACTCGGGGTCATCGCGAAGAAGGGCTATTCGCCGTACTTCATGGTCGTCTCGGATCTCCTGCGTTTCGCGCACGAGAACGGCATCCTCACGAACATCCGAGGCTCCGTGGCCGGCTCGCTCGTCACCTTTCTCTCGCACATCACGAACGTGAATCCGATCGAGTACGGGCTTCCCTTCGAGCGATTCCTGAATCCCGAGCGCCCATCGGCCCCGGATATCGACATGGACTACGCCGATAACCGCCGCGACGAGGTCATCGATTATGCGCGTCGGAAATACGGCGAAGACCACGTAGCGCAGATCGGCACGTTCGGGACGATGCTCGCGCGCGCCGCGGTACGCGACGTCTCCCGGGCGCTGGGCCACTCATACGGCACGGGAGATCGCATCGCGAAGCTGATTCCCTTCGGCAAACAAGGTTTTCCGGTCACCATCCAGAGCTCGCTCGATGAAGTCCCTGAACTCGCCGAGGCGTACAAGAAAGATCCGGATGCCCGCGAGATCATCGATATGGCACGCAAAGTCGAAGGCAACGCGCGGCACGTCGGCGTGCATGCGGCGGGCGTCGTCATCGCGCCGACGCCCGTGACCGACTTCGTGCCAATTCAGCTCGACCCCAAAGGCGGCAAAGTGATCACGCAGTACGACATGCATGCCGTGGAAGACGCCGGACTCCTCAAATTCGACTTCCTCGGCCTCACCAACCTCTCCACGCTCGCGGACGCGCGCGACAGGGTACGCGACCGCCTCGGTATCACTATCGATCTCGACAACATCCCACTTACCGACAAAAAGACTTTCGACATGCTGACGCGCGGCGAGACATTAGGAGTGTTCCAGATGGCAAGCGACGGCATGACGAATTATCTGATGCAATTGAAACCGACCCGCGTGGACGACCTCAACGTGATGGTTGCACTCTATCGGCCGGGGCCGATGGACAACATCAAGGCATATATGGCTCGCAAAAACGGTTCGGAACGAGTCACCTATCTCCATCCGAAAATGGAACACTATCTCTCTAAGACGTTCGGGGTCCTCGTCTATCAGGATGATCTTCTCATGTCGGCAGTCGAACTTGCCGGATATTCGTGGGGCGAAGTCGATAAATTCCGTAAAGCGGTGGGGAAGAAGATTCCTGAGGAGATGGCGAAACAACATGTCATCTTCGTCGAGGGCTGCCAGAAACACAGTGGTATGAGTGCAAAAGACGCGGAAACCCTCTGGAACCTGTTCGAGCCGTTTCAGGGCTACGGCTTCAACAAAGCCCATGCCGCGAGTTATGGTCTTCTTGCATATCAGACCGCCTACATGAAAGCCAATTACCCTGTCGATTTCCTAGCAGCGGTACTCACCTCCGACGCGGGAGACGTCGAGAAGATCGCGGAAGTCGTCGCGGAGTGCAAACGCATGGGTATAGTAATTCTGCCGCCGTCGGTCAAAGAGAGCCGCGGCACCTTCACCGTGATCGATGAGAAAACAATCAGGTTTGGCTTGTACTCAGTAAAAAATTTCGGCACCGGCATCGCCGATGCGATCATCGCAGAGAGGGAAGCCAATGGCCCTTTTATTTCCCTCGCCGATTTCCTCTCCCGCATAGGGGATAAGAATCTCAACAAGAAATCGCTCGAAGCACTCATTATGACTGGTTCTCTCGATGACATGGGAGAGCGTAAGACGCTTCTCACGCACATCGAATCGCTGCTGGAATACCGTCGCGAAGTCCAGAACGCGCCTCAGAATCAGGACTCCCTCTTCGGCTCTTCTCTTTCATCTCGGCAAGCCGAGCTTAAGCTGCCAGAGGAGACACCAGCGACGATCAAGGAAAAACTCGATTGGGAGAAGGAGCTCCTCGGTTTCTATGTCTCCGGCCACCCCTTGGATCGCGTCAAGGACGCCTTGGCGAAGCAGCGTATGAACATCAAACAGATGAAGGAGGGATTTCCCCGGGGCGTGGAGACCGTGATCGGCGGATTCCTCGAGACGACGCAGTTCATCCTCACCAAGAACGGTGAGAAAATGATGTTCGGCCGCCTCAGCGATTACGTGGGCAACGTCGAGATCGTCGTCTTCCCTCGCACGCTGAAGGAAAACGAGAAGCTCTTCAATGCCGGCTCATGCATGATGCTCAAAGGAAAATTCTCCGATAGAAATGGCGAGGCAAGTTTTGTGGTGGAGAAAGCGAAGGCGTTATAAACAAAACCGGTTAAGCTAAAAAGCTTAACCGGTTTAAAGGGGTTTGTTCATCAATGGCACGGCAAGCCGCGCAGCTCGAGAAGTACCCCGTAACTTCAAGCTGGAGGCATTTTACCTACCATATACGACTTGTCAACCCCTTCCAAAATGGCTTCAAATCGTTCTAATTGGGTGCTAGAATCGCCTTCATGTCCGACAACGAGATGAACGAGCGAGATCATAAGAAGCTCGGCAAGGAGCTCGACCTTTTCACCTTCTCCGACGTTGTCGGCAAAGGACTTCCCCTCTGGACCCCGCGCGGCACCGCGATACGCCGCGAGATCGAACGATTCATCGTGGACGAGGAGATCAAGCGCGGCTACCAGCACGTGATGACGCCGGATATCGCGAAGCTCGAACTCTACGAGAAGTCCGGCCACTACCCGCACTACAAGGATTCTATGTACCCGCCCCTTGTAACAGATGAAGATGACCGATTCATGCTGCGCCCCATGACCTGCCCGCATCATTTCGAGCTCTATCTCTCGAAGCCGCACAGTTACCGCGAGTTCCCTATCCGCTACGCCGAATTGGCCAAGCTCTACCGCTACGAGCAATCGGGAGAGCTCATGGGCCTCCAGCGGGTGCGTTCTTTCTGCCTCTCCGACGCGCACATCGTCTGTGCATCTGAAGAACAGGCCATCGAAGAAGTCCACAAGGCGCTCGATCTCATCGAATACGCCAATGGGGTCCTCGGCCTCCAGATGGGTGTGGATTATTCCTACCGCCTCTCCTTGGGCGACCGCAGTAACATTGAGAAATATTTCAAAGACGACGCTGGCTGGGACAAGGCGGAAGCACTCCTGCGCGAAGCGATGAAGAAGCGTGGTGTCGAATACGTCGAGGCGAAAGACGAGGCGGCATTCTACGGCCCCAAGATCGATATTCAGATGAAGAACGTGAATGGCAAGGAAGACACCGCCTTCACCGTGCAGTACGACCTTTCCTCCCCGATCAAATTCGATCTCACGTACACGGGAGATGACGGCAAGCCGCATCGCACGTTCGTGGTACACCGCTCCTCAATCGGTTCCATTGAGCGCACCATGGCGTTCCTCATCGAGAAATACGCTGGCGCTTTCCCTGCATGGCTTTCCCCCGTCCAGGTCAAAGTCCTGCCTATCAGCGAGAAACATCAGGAATATGCGCACGGCATCTTCGCATCACTGCGAGACGCCGGCATCCGCGTCGAACTCGACGACTCCAACGAATCCCTCGGCAAGAAGGTGCGCAACGCGAAAGTCGAGAAAGTCCCCTACGTGCTCGTCATGGGAGATGCTGAAGTCGAAGCGCACACCGTCGCCGTGGAGAGTCGCGACAAAGGTAAGATCGGGGCGCAGCCATTCGAGGAATTCCTCTCCTCGCTCAAGGAAGAAATAAAAAACCGCGCCTGAGGCGCGGTTTTTTATAAAGAGATGATTCCCTCTTTTACTTCGAGATGATGCTACGGAATACGCGAGCCTGGTTGCGCATCGCCGCCTTCACTTCCTGCGCGAACGAGAAGCGGAGCACGCCGCCGTTGTAGTAGACGACGAGGTATCCGCCGGCGATCGCGAAGAACGCGAGTGCGAGGAAATACACTGCGGTGCCGACCGGACCGAAATCAAGGCCAGTGTACGGGATCTGCGAGAGCGAGACGTACGGAGACGTGTACGCCGGAGGAGAGGTGTACAGGTACGTAGAGCCGTACCCGTATTGCCCTGTGCGGCAGGTCGCGCTGCCGCCGGGACCGGAGACCGTCAGCGTATAGAGCTGGTTCTGCTGCGGGTAGACGGCCTGCGCGCCGTTCATCGCGACGGAACCGATATTCGTAATGTAGGCATTCGTCGCGTTCTGCGACGTCCACGAAAGCGTCGCGGTCTGGTTGTAGATCTGGTTCTGATTGTACTGATACCCGCCGAGGTTGATCGTGCACGAAGGCGCGCCGTAATACTGGTTGTAGCAATACGGGTAGTTGGAGCAGCTTCCCGAGCCGTTCACATACACGGTCGTCTGGCATTGATTGTTCTGGCCATTCTGGCCGTAGACGGAGAGCGTATAGGTCGTGGTATTCGTGGGATAGACAGTATATGAGCCGTTCGTCGCGACATTGCCGTCAATCGAGAGGTGCGCCGACTGGGCGTTCGTCGAAGTCCAGTTCAGCGTGGTCGATTGACCGCTCTGGATATTGTTCTGGCTCGGATGGATGTTGCACGAAGGATATCCGGAGCCCGAACCTGAGCCGCTCACCTGCACCGTGGTCTTGCACGTGTTCGTATGGCCGTTGCCGTAGACCGTGTAGGTGAACGTCGTGTCATCATGGAGATTCGAGACGGTGCGGGAACCGGAACCATTGACATCACCGATGTCGGAAATCCAGCCGCTGTCCACGTTGCTCGATCCCCACGTGAGTATGGTCGAACCGCCATCATTCACTGATGTCGGCGATGCCGAGATCCAGCAGGTCGGATCGTTATTCTGATCCGCATGCGCCGGGGTGACCGACGTAGCGCCTGTCATGCCGACGATCGCCGCTATAGCGACGGCTGCGAGGAAGAATCGAGAGATAATGAGGGATCGCGAGTTCATGACTCCCGTGCGTTCCCCCGTCCGACGGTTGAATATAGTGTAGTTCATAGTTGGCCTTAAATGCAAGATGCTACTGTGTATTTTCTAATCTTTCACTTTCGGAGCTCGCACCCGTCCTTGGATGATTAATTGCGCTCGATCACGATGCGCGGCATCGAGCCGTCTTTCGACGAAAGGATGGCCATCGAGTCTATCGTGCCTGCCTTGCGGAGGGCCGCGACGACCGGTGCGACTTTCGCCTCGTCCATAGCCTCCTTCTCGATGAGAAGCGGGGCCTTGGGAGCAACGATTGCCGGGAGCAGCTTCTGCTGGCGCTTCATGCCGATCATGTTCGTCGCGAAGGAAAGGGCGCCGCCGCGGAAGTAGATCATGAGGTAGGCGCCGGCAGCTGCGAAGCTGAAGAGCGATGCCCAGTAGATCGCGTTGCCGATAGGGCCGAAGTCGAAGCCGGTGTACGGGATCTGCGTGAGCGCCACATACGGCTGCTGCACGACCGGCGGGATGAAGTTGTTGGCATAGACCGTCGTCGAGCAGTTCGCGCTCTGGCCGTTCTGGCCGTACACCGTGAGCGTGTACGTCGTCGTCATCTGCGGATACACGACCTGAGAACCATTCGTTGCGACAGAACCGACGTTCGTGAGGTAGGCAGAGGTCGCGTTGGTCGAAGACCACGAGAGGTATGACTGCGAACCGTAGTTGTAGTTTCCGTAGTTGCTCGAAGCGGCGTTGTTGATCGTGCAGTACGGAGCGGCAGGAGCCGTGTAGACGACCGGATACTGCGGCGTCGCGACGACGAGCGAGGTGTTGTTGCTGTTGTAGTTGTTGAAGCTATCGTTGATCGAGTTGTCGATGTTCGTGATGTTATTCACGTTCGTGTTCGTATTAGTGTTGCTGTAGTACGAAGACGAGGAGTGCGCAGGCTGAGAGATGACCGGCGGAGAGTAGCGAGGCGGAGAGTAACTCGTGCCGCCGCAGAACGAACAGCCGGGAGTCGTGTAGTTGTAGCAGCTGGAGCCGCAACCGTAATCATAGCTGGAGTAGCCACCGCCGCAGAGAGATCCGCAGCCGTAGTCGTAGGAGTAGTCGTCGTAACCGTAGTCATCATAATCATAGACATACGGATACTCATAGCTCTCTTCGTAGCTGTACGGATGAACGTATTCCTCTTCGAAGGGTGCCGAAACATCGCCCCAGCCATCGTTATAGCCGTACGAAGAAACATCGCCCCAGCCATCATCGTAGCCAGAACTATAATCACCCCAGCCATCGTTATAGCCGGACGAACCGAGATCGCCCCAGTCATCGTCATAGCCGAAACTTGCAGCTGAAGCCGCATTTCCGACCATCATCACACCGCCGACCACCAAAATGGCCGAAAGAACTGCAATGCTTTTGAGGTATTTCTTCATAAATTTCTTATAACCTGCCCTCCTATTAATACGAAAACGATAGCACTTATAATTATGTTTGTCAAGAAGAAAGAAGCGGCTCAACTGAGCCGCTTCTTGGGTGTTAGAAAGAGCACGTTTCGCTTACTTCTCGTCCGCTTCGTTGACCTCGTCGTCCACCGGGCCCAGGCGATCCTGATGGTTGCCCATCATGGGAGCACCATTCGACTGAACCAGCTTGAGCCGGAAGTCATTGGCCTTCGGGTTGGACGAGATCTTCGAAGGGTCCCACTGTGCAACGAAGCACCGGACCTTTCCCTGCGAAGTGCACGACGCGATCGTCACCTGCTGGTCGAGCGGAAGCGCGACCTCGCCGACGTCATACTCCTTGCCAGGCATCGAACGTGTCCGGATGACCGTCCCGTCGGCGCACTCGCGGGCGCCTTCGTTGAAGTCAGTCGCACGCGCCTCCTGGCTCGAGAGCGAAACCTTCACGAGGAAGGTCGCCGCACGTTTACCAGTGCTCACGATCTTCGGCCGACCGACCTGGACGACCGCGTAACCCTTTCCGGCATTGTCGAGTTGCACCTCTTTACAGTTGTCGTACGACCCCGCAAACGCAGGAACGAACGAGAGGCACACCGTCGCCAACGCCATCATCAGCTTATTCATGGCTAACTCCTTTGTGGTTTGCCGTTGTTGAGCTGTGGTCTCTTTGCGAGAACCACGGTGAGCGCATAAACGCACACGGTGGTTCTCACAAAGCTAAGCGAAATGTTTTAAAGAGCGTGTCTTCTTGCGAAGACCGAGCACGAAGCGGAACTTCGTATTCGTTCTCAACAAGAGCGAGGAGTGCAGGAACGGAAACCGTCCCCGCACACCTCTTTTTGAAATATCAGCCGCAGCGAATTTTGCAGAGCGTCGACCCGGAGCCGTGACCTGTCGTGATTTGACAGTCGTCCCGAGTCGCCATCACACGACGCCAATGCGGATGCTGTTGGAAACAGTATTCGTTTGCGGATCCGCGTTGGGCAGGACTGTCGATCATCGTCTTGCGACGGATCGGCTGTACCTGTCGCACCTGCTGCTGTCCGCGATATGCGGGCGGCGCTGCAGGCGCATAGACGGGAGGCGCGACGGAACCCTGGTAATAGGCCGGCGCGACCTCTCGCGTGACGATTGGCTGACTGACGCTCGAACCGCGATTCATCCGTTGTGCGGCTTCACAGCCTGTGTCACCGGTTACGTCACACGCTGTCCCTGCAATTCTGGCTGCTGCAAATGGCAGCAGGAACAGGATAATGACGCCGATAATGAGGTATTTCACCCATGTATCCATTTGCATCCTCTTTCTCAAGGTTCAGGTGCTTCGGCGTGAGCCATAAGCTATCCTCGGGGCATAATATACCATAAAAGTTCATTTGTCAATACCCCGTCTTTATCCTTAAAGAAAGCCGTATTTTCATAAAATAAGGGGCGAGCAGCTAGTGCTCGCCCCTTTCCTTGGGCTGACCCGAGAGGAAGTTACCGCCTCACAGGACCATAGCTGGGATATGCCGGGCGCACGGCATGGGCAGGCTGTACAACACGCCAACCGATACCATTACCATGATGCTTTGGTGGATACCGACGTCTCTGGTTTGGATTCCGTGGACGCCTTCCCATCAAACGTTCCAGTTCTCCCATTACCGTGAAGTGCTTACGCGGACACGGTACGGGCCGGACTTGCCGTTGACGATATATGACCGGGACGACCTGCGGACCAGGCGCATACGAGACGGTTTGCGCAGGCGCCGATTGCGGGACGTATCCGACCGCGGCATCGACTTCCTCTCGCGAGAGAATGGTCACACGCGGGCCTGACGGGACCGAACGCACATCCGCTTTACGATCAGAAATCATTTCGGGCGCGATTTCTTCTTCGCGCGCGGGAGGCGTATCGAATATCGATTCTGGCCGCTCTATCATTCGATCATCCGCTTGGTCATCTTCCGTTTCCGCAGGAGGATCATCGAAGATCGACTTCTCCTCTTCCGGTTGCGACCGATGATTCCGCGGCTCTTCCTCCTTTTTCGCTTCGGGAGGGGGAGCTGCTGCGGGAGGCGGATTGAGTATCGTCGGCTGTATTTCTGCCTTCGGCGGTTCCGCTTGCGCGGGTGCTGCCGGCACTACCGCAGGTTTCTGTTCCGGCTTTGCTTCCGGCTTCGATTCCTGTTTCGGCGCTTCCGGTTCCTGTGTTGCCACAGATGCCGGAGAGGGGACAAACTGAGGTAATTTGACCTCAGCTTTCTCTTCTACCGGCGTCTCAACGGTCTTCGAAGCTTGTTGAGTTGGCTTTGCGTCCCTTCGATGGAGGGATGCGACGAAGATGCCTCCCGCTACGAAAACAAGCAACAGGAAGAACAATATTCCCCTAAGCATGTCATCCTCCTTTCAGGATGTGGGATTTCGTCTGAGGTGATTATGTCATGAATATGTATAAAAGCAAGAGGCGGAGCAGAATGCTCCGCCTCGTTAGTTTGGTTGGATCTTCAGCGAACAGTCTTGAGCTCGTCCGTCAGCAGGTAACGTTGCGCAAGCATCGTGACGAAGCCGAGGACGTCGAGCAGGATCACCACCAACAGGATGCAGGCGGTAAGCCACTGGAACGGCGAGAGCGTGATAATGCCGTCGAACCAACGCTGCGCCACCATCGCGAGCGCGATGAGGGGCACGTAGGAAACGAATGTCTCCCACGCAAAGTACAGCGGATTCAGCGTTTCGGATTTCACCACCGTCGTCACTTCCATCAGTCCGTACAGGACCGCGATCATGAGGACGACTCCGATGCCGATGAGCATCCCATATTCACCGTTCGGCGCGTAGCCGGGAAGGATGCTGAAGAACATCCATATCCCGATTGCCAGTACGATTGACCCAAGTTCAGAGAAAATCCCTACGGTATTCCGCATCTGATTACCTCATGTGTTGCGGTTATTCGGCCCTTTAAGATAAGAACGTTATGAGCCGAAGTAGTTATGCGTCTCAATCGCATTTATGTCAAGAGAATTTTAAAGGTCGTACGAGCCGACGAATTCGGCGTCGACGACGAAGCGTGCGCTTTTCGAGGTAAGCGTGTCGCAGGTGACGATCGTGAGACGGCTTCCGGTCTTCGCCAAGTCGATGATGCCGTCTTCCGCGTTCACACTTTTGACGTCGATGATGCGATAGGAATACGCTTTACCTCCGCCTTCGACGGTGATGGTATCCCCTTCTTTGAGATCAGGCACGCGATTGAATGCTTTGTACATCTGGTTATGGACGACGGGAAGATGCGAACTGTGTCCGAAGATGAGGACGTTCCCCTTCTCGCCGAGTTTCGCGGAATCCACGAATCGCGCGGGGCCGTCCTTGAGATACTCATCAAGTTTCGCGATATCGCGCGTCTGCGGATTAGAGACGGTGAGATCGAGATCAATCGCAGGGATGCTGAGATGCGTCGGCTCGACCCCGGCCGTCTCCTCGATCGGAGAGACGATCTCTTCGCCCAATTCCGGAAGATCGTTGAGGGAAACGGAATCATGCGAGGCCGGTTCCGAGCCGTCGATGTAATACGGAACGAAGCCGATGGAGTCGGCCGCGGAGAGCGACAGGAAAAAGACGACGATCGTCGCAGCGAAGAAGACGCTTTTCGGCGGCTTGGAATGGGAGTTTTTCACGCTTTGTATTGTACCGCGAGGCGGGGGTCTTGTCAAACCACCTCGGGTATGGTATACCTTGCGGCATTATGACTGATGCACCGCAGAGCCAGAACCCCGGGCTTTTGGCGAATATCCTCGCCGTCGCCGGATTCATTATCCTCATCGTTATCATCGTGTGGGGCGCGTATCATCTCCTCCGGCTCACGGGCTCAGGGGTTTCTTCCCTGTTCTCCGGCTTCACGAGCAAGACGGAACTCTCCGTGACGGCACCGCGCGAATCCATGCCATCCGGCAAGGCATTCCCGATCTCATGGAAGTTCTCCACGAAAGACGCGGGCAACTATGCGTTCCTGTATCAGTGCAAGAGCGGATTCCGGTTCGACGTGACGGTGGCAGGCAAAGCGACGGCGATCCCGTGCGGGAGCGCATTCTCCGTCGGAACCACGACGACGCTCTCCCTCATCCCGATGCTCTCGGGTATGACGACACTTGATGTCCCTGTCTCGATCGTCTTCATCCCTGCTGCGACCAGCTCGACCGCGACGCGCCCGCAAGGGACCGCTACGATCCATGTCTCTGACGGCTCTGTAGCAGCAGCACCTACCCCGACGCCATCGACGGGAGGCACGACGACGCCGAAACCTGCTCAGCCTGCCGGAAAGCCTGATCTCTCCGTGCGCGTCCTCGCTGTGGGAGTCATCAATCCGATGACCGGAGCATTCGAGACGCGCTATCCGTCGGGCCCGAACGATGTCGCTGCCGTGCAGTTCGACATCGCGAATAACGGCGGTTCCTCGACCGGTACCTGGTACTTCACGGTGAATCTCCCGATGCAGGGTAGCTACCTTTACAGCTCGCCCGCGCAGGCATCGCTCACGCATGGCTCGCATATCGTAAACACGCTCCGCTTCAAGCCGGTGATCTCCGGCGGCGGTACGATCACGGTCTCCGTCGATCCAACCAACGTCGTGAAGGAATCGAACGAAGGCAACAATGCGGGAACCGTGTTCATCACGGCGCCCGTCTGGAGCGGCGTCTATCAGCCGTACGTGTACTGACGGTTACGTATCTATCAAAAAGCCGGCCGTCCTCTCGGACGGCCGGCTTTTTTCTGCTTGACTTAAATATCCAAATTCGCCTCTTTCGCGTGTGTGAGACGGGGTTGGGACCCCGTCGCAAGGCCGGAGGCGCTTGGCGCCGAGGTGAGAAAGCGCGGGACGCTTTCGCAAGGGCGCAGGGCGACGGCCCGAGCCGAGGTCACGCAAAATCGTAACAACGATTTTTGCGGGACGGGTCGCGCAAATTTTCAGTAGAAAATTATGCGTGACTGGATGAATGTCTAAATATCCAAGTTAGCTTCCTTGGCATGAGACTGAATAAAAGTCTTTCTCGACGGCACATCAGTGCCCATGAGGATGTCGAAGGTGCGGTCCGCCTCGGACGCGTCCTCGACCGTGACGATCTGCAGGATGCGATTATTCACGTCCATCGTCGTCTCCTTCAGTTCTTCCGCGTTCATCTCTCCGAGACCTTTGTAGCGCTGGACGGAGAGCTTTGGCGCCCGCTTCGCCTTCCCGGCGACCTCTTCCTCCTCATCTTCGCCGGATTGCGACTCTTCTGATTCTATCGGCATGTCGTTACCTGCGATCTTCGTCTTCTCTTCTTCCGAATACGCATAGAAGACCTCCTTTCCTTTCTTGATCTTGTAGAGAGGCGGCTGTGCGATGTAGAGGAATCCGCCGTCGATGATAGGGCGGAAATGACGGTAGAACAGCGTGAGGAGAAGCGTGCGGATGTGCGCGCCGTCCACGTCGGCATCGGTCGCGATGATGATCTTGTGATAGCGGAGCTTGGTGATATCGAACACATCGCCGATCGCCGTGCCCATGGCGACCACGAGATTCGTGATCTGCTCCGAGGCGAGCATCTTGTCGAGACGCGCGCGTTCGATGTTGAGGATCTTGCCGCGCAAAGGAAGCACCGCCTGCGTGCGGCGATCGCGGCCCGCTTTGGCCGTTCCGCCTGCGGAATCCCCCTCGACGATGAATATTTCCGCTTCCGCAGGATCGCGCACCTGGCAGTCGGCCAATTTCCCTGGCAGCGAGAGGCCTTCGAGAGCGCCTTTGCGCAGGACGGAATCCTTCGCTGCTTTAGCGGCCTTGCGTGCCTTCATGGCGAGCGTCGCCTTGCCGAGGATGGCGCGACAGTCATCGGGATGCTCTTCGAGGAATGCCGTGAACGCTTCGGAGAACACGGTCTCCGTCGCGCCGCGCGCTTCCACGGAGCCGAGCTTCGATTTCGTCTGTCCTTCGAACTGGATCTCGCGGAGCTTCACGGAGATGACCGCGGTAAGGCCTTCGAGGACGTCATCGCCGGTGTACGAATCGCCTTCCTTGCCGTTGCCGCCCTTCGAGGCGTTGTTGAGCGTGCGCGTGAGCGCCGTCTTGAAACCGGTGACGTGCATGCCGCCTTCGGCGGTATGGATGTTGTTCGCGAACGCGCTGAGGCGCGTGGTGAAGTCGTCGACGTACTGGAGGGCGATCTCCACCATCACGTTGTCCTGCTCTTTCTCTACATAAAATACGTTCTTGTGCACCGCTGTCTGATGCCGGTTCTGGAACGTGACGAGCGATTTGAGGCCTCCTTCGAAATAGAAGGTGGTCGAAGGAGCGTCGATACCGAGGTCACGCAGGTATATGACGCTCTCGTCGTCGATCCGCCGGCCAGCGGACTCGACGTCGCGCATATCGATGATGGCGATGCGCATGCCTTTCACGAGGTACGCCTGCTGGCGCAGATGCGCGACAATCGTATCGTATTCGAATTTCACTTCCGGGAAGATCGATTTGTCGGGCTCGAACGTGATGATGGTCCCATTGAACTTAGAGGCACCTTCGCGCTTTGTTTTTCCGACCGGCTTGCCGCCGTTCTTGTATTCCTGGACGAATTTTCCGCCATCGCGATGGACTTCGGCGCGCATGTGGACGGAAAGCGCGTTGACGACCGCAGCACCGACGCCGTGAAGACCGCCGGAGACCTTATAGCCTTCCCCGCCGAATTTTCCGCCGGCATGGAGGACCGTGAGCACCGTCTCGAGCGTCGAGACTTTCGTCTTTGGATGGATCTCTACCGGAATGCCGCGGCCGTTGTCGGCGACGCGGATGCGATTGCCCGGAAGGAGCGCGACTTCGATATCGTCCGCGAATCCGCCCATGGCTTCGTCGCGCGAGTTATCGAAGATCTCCCAGATGAGATGGTGGAGGCCTGTCGGGCCTGTTGTGCCGATGTACATGCCCGGGCGTCGTCGGACCGCCTCGAGTCCTTCGAGCACAGTAATATCAGCTGCTCCGTAGGAGCTCTTTTTGACCTTTGTTTCCGCCATATGATTACCCGTATATTCTATCAAATTTAGGGCACTTTTCCTAGCAAGTTATCCCCTTTTCTGTGGCTCAACTAAGCCATCATCTTACCGTCCAACCACGTGATTTGACAGCCTGGTACACATTCTCCATTTCGACGTTGATTTCGTCATCGGTAAGGGTCTTTTCGAATGACTGGAAGACTAGTCGGAAGGCGTAGGAGACCTTATCGCCCTTCTTGAATTCGTCGAAAAGATCGATGCGGATCATCAGGTTACCCGCCGCGTTCGCGATCTCCTCTTTCGCTTCTTCTGCACTCGTCTCTCCCCCCACCCACAGCGCGATGTCGCGGGTGATGGACGGATATCGCGAGAAAGCTTGGTAGCGTTCTGTTCCGGAGACCGGGTGGTTCTCGTAGACCGCAGCGGTGTCGCTGATATATTCGGCCAGGGACTTTTCCGTTGCTTTTCCTTTCTCGCTCGCCATGCCGATCATGAGCACCTCACCTTCATCTGACCAGATAGTACCGATCTCGAATATCTTCACCTCTTTCAATCCGAGCAGGTCTTTGTTCTGGATATTCTTCTTGAGTGTTTCAGTGAGGCCGTCTATCAATGTGCCGCGCAGAGCGGGGCGCACGCTGTCCACCTTATTCAGGACCGCTTTAGGACCTTTGTCCGCGAATACCGATGTGTACACTTCCGAGTATCCCTGTGCAACGAGTTCTTCTCGAACGCGATCGCTCCAATAGAAATTCTGGTTGATAGCAGCGGCGGACTCCGGCATGGGCAATTCCTTAGCCGGGATCTTGTCGTAGCCGATGATGCGAGCTATCTCCTCGATGAGGTCCTCGGGAATCGTGATATCGAGGCGCTCGAACGGCGCGATGACGATGAACTCGTCTCCTTTTTCTTCGAACGGGAGCCCTAACCGCGTGAAGCAATCACGGATCGTCTCAGGAGTCACTTCGATGCCGAGTGTTTTTGTAGGATGCCCAGCATGCAATACGACCTGTACCGGTGTACGCGGCGTGGGATATGCATCGGCGAATCCGACGAGTTCCCCGCCTGCAAGCTGCATGATGAGATCAGCCGCCGCACGCATGCCGAACCCAGCGAGGTCGGGTGCAATGACTTGTTCGAACCGGCTCGATGCGTCGGTGCGCAGATTGAGCGCCTTCGCGGTCTTCCGCACCGATGCGCCATTGAAATTCGCGCTCTCGATGATGATATCCTGCGTCGCTTCGGTAATGCCAGCAGCTTCTCCTCCTTTCACGCCGGCAATGCCGATCGCAGCATCAGCATTCTTGTCCGAGATGACGAGCATGCTCGGGTTCAGTGAGTACTCCTTCGCATCCAGCGCGTGCAGCTTCTCGCCCTCGCGCGCCCTGCGCACTTCAATCGCATACATAGGGGAGTCCTCGGTAGTTACCAAGGACTCCCCTATGTGGAGTTTGCCCGCATCAAAGGCATGCAGCGGCTGCCCGATATTGAACATGACAAAGTTCGTCGCATCGACGACGTTATTGATGGACTTCTGGCCCATCGCTTCCAAGCGCTTCGCGAGCCACTCTGGCGACGAGCCGACCTTTACGCCCTTGATGAGCCCCGCGATATACCGCGGCGAAAGTTCGGTATCTTCGATCAAGACGCTGACCTTATCCGTAACTGGTTCAAGTATGTGGGACTTCGTAAGTCCCACATCAAGAGGGTCGCTCGCAAGCGGGATATTCAAAATAGCCGAGATTTCCTTCGCGATGCCGCGATATGAAAGGCAATCGTGCCCGCGATTGGGCGTTATCTTCACGTCCAAAACCGTATCTATGTGGGACTTACGAAGTCCCACATTGGCAACTTCTTCGATCTCGAACGCATGGAACGTGAGCGCGTCAGCAAGTTCTGCGGCCCCAGGCAAAGGCGCATGGAAATATTTCTGCAACCAGTCGCGGGAGATTTTCATGATATTTGAGCAGGAACGATGCCTCTTTTGCGAAGATCTTCTTCGCTCTCGAATTCCAGATAGTTCTGCGTCAATTCTTCGCCTGCCTTGATATCTCGCGCTGCAATCAAATACGCATCATTGTGGACAGTATCCTGAGTCACCGCGGCATCGTCCGCGTGATTAATAAAATGCGTAACATCGAAATCGACATGCCATTTATTGCTAACGGGATCGAGGAAACCCCACCAACGAATCTCCTTCTGCTCCTTCTCGCTGAGAGAATCGAATTGTTCCTGCGTAATATTCACATCAAGGAGAGGACTTGCCGTATAAATCAGCGTGCCTTTAACGATAGACTCATCAGCAAAGAGGCCTATGCCATGGAAAGGCGATCTATCTAATTTGTATTTGATATGAATCATAACTAGAACTGATTAATGAAGCGCAGATCGGCCGAATGCATGAGGCGCACATCGTCGATGCCCCAGCGGAGCATGGCCAATCGGTCGAGGCCCATGCCGAACGCGAAGCCTTGGTATTTCGTCGGGTCAACACCGGCGTTCTTCAAGACATTGGGATGCACCATGCCCGCTCCCATCATCTCGATCCATTTGTCTTTCAATTTCGGCGGGATATTCTCGCCGACGAGCCTCATGTCGACTTCCACCGATGGTTCGGTGAACGGGAAGAAGCTCGGGCGGAATCGTATTTCCACCGATGTGCCTTTGAAGAACTCCTTGAAGAACCGCTCGAGCGTGCCTTTGAGATGCGCGAGCGTGATATCTTCCCCGATGGCGAATCCTTCGAGCTGGAAGAATTCCGCCTCGTGCGTCATGTCCGTCGCTTCATTACGGAAGACCTTGCCCATCACGATGACGCGGTACGGCGGCGGATTCCCCGCTTCGATCTGCGACTGCATGTAGCGGATCTGGACGGGAGACGTGTGCGTACGAAGGACATGTTCCGGCATATCCTTGATGAAAAAGGTGTCCTGCATGTCGCGCGCGGGATGGTCCTTCGGCACGTTCAAGGCGTCGAAATTATGCCATTCGTCTTCTACCAACGGCCCTTCGGCGAGCGTGAATCCCATCCTGCCAAAGATGGCATTCGCCTCGCGTATGAGGCTCGAGATGGGGTGAATATGCCCTCGTTGCATACGCGGCAGTATAGCGTCTCCACACCCTCAAACCAACACCCAAGGTACCTATGGACTAAGGGCCGGGAGAACATCGCGCAGCGAATAGGCATGCGTGAAGAACAAGTGCAGTAGATGTGGCTTCGGAAAAACTGCTTAGGTCGTGTTCGGGTCGACCCTTAGTCCTTGGGTACCACCCCCTACAATCCCTCCACTTCGTACAGCGCACTCCCCGACTTCACGATGATCGCCTCATCGATGACACGGAAGTCCGCTCCCGGTGCTGCGTAGAGAAGCGCGCCCGCCGGCGTCGAACGGACGTCGATCTCGCCGAAATAGATGCCGCCTTCCTTCGTGCGATAGATGACGCCCCCCTTGAAGAACTGCGCGAAGAGTGCAGGGCCGCCTTCCCGTTTGACGGACACGTCGAGCCCGCAATACGAGGGGCTGCTGCAGAAGACCGACGGCGGCGGGTTCGTGCGCAGCCAGCGCGCGACGACGTCTCCCTTCTCGAGAAAGAGCCCTATGCCATCGGATTGGTCGACGGGCACCGTCGAAGAGGCAGCGGTCGATGTGGCGAACGCGGCGATATAGGAATCATAGGTCGGACGCGAGACGAGCTTCGTCGAGGACGCGGTGCCCGTCACCGCGAGACGAGTGAGATCGATCTCGTCGGGGATGAGAAGCACGCGGGCATCGGTCACAAGCTGCGGTTCGACGACGAGGATGCGGCCCCACGAACGATAGCCCGTGCGATCCACACGCACGACATAGGCCGATGGCGCGAGATTGCCGATATAGAAACCGCGCTGGAGGAAACCGCGCTGGAGGAAACCGCTATGTCCCGATTGCACGCCGTTGATCGAGATGGCGGCGTCCGGATACGGCACGTCGATATAGACGCCGCCGGTCCTGACGAGTCCGAAACCGGGCTTGTAGCGCCAGCCATCGGCATACAGGATGACGGCGGGAAGCAGGATCGCGAAGAGCAGCAGGAACAGCATGAAATACAGACGGCGGCGCTGTGCGGGGAAAGGCTGCATATCATTCTTCTCCCGCTGACGCGGATCCATGAGGAAGCGGCTCTGCCGCGGGAGCAAGGCGCGTTTTCGGCGTCACCCAGAATCCGAGGTACCGGCCGAACATGAGACGGGACTGCGATTCGAGGCCCGGGATCGAGCTGAAGATGACCATGGTCATGGGGACCAATATCCACTGCAGCACCATAGTGACGGCACGGTATCGGGGCACATGCGCAGGGCGCTCAGGCAATAGGTACATGCAGATCCCGGCAGAAACGACGAGCCCGAACATCGCTATCGTGAGGAATGCTCTCGCGACGAACGGGAGGCTATAGGAAAGCACGGTCGCATTGAATGCGGCGCCGCCGACAAGAAGCGGCAGCCAGCCGACGCTGAAAAGGATGAGGGGATGGGTCGCGAGCGACCAGAATCCTTCGATCTGAACCGCTGCGGCACGCACGCGCTTCCCCAGCGGTATCTTCGGGTTCTTCACGCTGATCCACAGGATATACGGCACGTTCTCGACGCCGTAGGTCCAGCGACGATGCTGCTTGTAGATGTTCTTCACGGTGCCCCAGAAGCTGGACGCGACGTTCGCATCCATCGAGACCGGATACGCCATCGGGACGACGCGATAATCGCCGTCGTAGCGGGCGAACATGTTCCAGAAGATGCGCGAGTCCTCTGAGACGACATTGCGCTGCCAATAGCCAGCCTCATAGAGCGGTTTGAAGAGCATCGCATGCGAGGAGAACGTCGCGAGCTTCTCCGGGCGTTCCTGCTGGATCATCTGCCAGAACGAGCTCGAATAGGCGATGACGCGCGAGACCAAGGGCGCGTCCCAGATGTTGTTGTGATAGAGCGGGACAGGCTGGAAGGAAGCGCGTTCGGCATTTTCCGCCGAGAGCACGTGCCAGGTAAGACAGGCGAAATACTCGGGGTAGATCACCGTATCCGAATCGAACGCCGAGACGATCGTCTGCGCATATGGGATCTTGCGTTCGTCGAGGACTCGGGTGCGGGCTTCTTCGGCCGCATAGGAGAGGTTCGAACCCTTGCCGGGGATATCCCCCGGGATTCCCTGCGGATGCACCGTCACGATGCAATCGAGGAAACGGTCCGCGTATTCCTTGCGGAGCCTCTCGCCGATGCGCAGCGCTCCTTCGCCCGCACGCTCTTCCCCGGCGATGACGAGGACGATCCCTTTCGGATCCCAATCCGCGTGGGCCAACGCGTCGATGCTCTCTTTAAGGAGCTCGTACGATTCGTCGTAGAACGGGATCAATATCATATGGATGAGATGCGGCTCGGCGCGGGCGGGGACATGCGGCAGATCATGCAGGCGCTCGCGCCAATTGACGCTCATGTTGTACCGCATGCGCTTGAAGTTGTAGCGCAGATGCATCGAGAGATACGCCGTCTTGAAGAGCCAGTATGCGGCGAAGATGATGGTGAGATACGCCGCCCATACGGGCTTCACGAACGAGAGGAGGACGAAGCCTCCGAGCGTGCCGAACGAAAGGAAGCCAGGCAGGATCTCGAAGAGGCGGTAGAGCACCCTATCCGAGCCCGTAAGGTCGGAGGCGCGGGCTACGTGCAGGTACCAGTATTCGTTACGGTCCATAGGTTAGGTACACCATATCAGCATAACCGATAAAATTACTCAAGCAGTTGCCGCTGTGCGTCTACGATCCAACTGTTTATTAAGGTGAGCAACTTCATGTCCGAATATCGGACTGCGACAGTCCCATATTTCGATTTCGATTTATAGCTGCCTTTCCCTGCGTTATGAAGAAATGGCCGATCGAATTGTGATTTCGGAACCCTGGTGAGTTTTGACCAGTAAGCGACCAGTTTATCCGGATCGTGGTCTTGATAATAGTGGAGACCGATCCGTATTCGCTTTTCATCAACGCCGCATATGCTTCTGAGAAAATCCATAAATATCATGACCATCAATGGATCCGAGTTACTCAAAGCCACTGAAGCACCTTTCTTGGTACCCTCTCCCCAATACAGCATTATGCCCGCCCATTTAAGCAATTGATCAGTTGCATTGAGCTCGGTTTTTGCAACAAAAGGTTTTTTGTTGAATCTCGTGATATTAAGGTTCGTTATGGCATCGCTTATTGATCTGCGTCGTACCTGATGCTGATCTAAGATTCGTCGAACTCGGTTGGGGGAAATTGAAAATAACCTCGCTATCTGCATCTCAGACAACTTTCGGTTCTCGTATCCATCCACAATTCGAGTATCAGAAACCATTCCCTCAATGATAACAGAGTATTTGTTATACAAAGAGGGCTCTTGTGGACACACCTGCGTTACGTTTGAGCCGGAGAGAGGACTCGAACCTCCGATCTTCCGATTACAAATCGGTTGCTCTACCAACTGAGCTACTCCGGCGCGAATCTACTATAACTGACAGGCTACCGTGTGGCTACTGGGCCGTCATCTTTCCCATTGCCGTTCTTGTGCTCGCTCACCTGCTTGAGGAATTCGGAGCGCGTCTCGCGCCGTTCGAAATTGCGCTTATGCGAGACCATCTCAGCAAGGCGGTGCGCCTGCGCTTCGGATGTACGAGCGAGATTCGCGAAGCCAAGCGCTGCCATGCGGACGCCGTATCGTACGAGCACGGAAACGAAGATCGGCGTGCGCGCCAGATACCATTCGATGACCATGATGGCCCATTTCACGCGAAGCGCGAAATCATCCGCCCTGCCGCGCCAGGATCCCCCGACCAGCGCGCCGCGCGCGAGCTCGTAGCGCTTTATCGCGAAAAGGATGACGATCCCGAACAGGGAAAGCCCGAACATGATGCCTGCGAACAGAGTCATGGTTTATTTGACGGAGAGCCTCTCGAACCGGACAATCGCGATCTTCTCGCCGAATTTCTGGACGCCTGAATCGATGAGCTGCTGGATGGTCTGCGACGGATCCTTCACGAACGGCTGATCGAGGAGGATCTTCTCCTTGATGAACGCTTCGAGCTTCCCTTCGATGGCCTTCGCGCGCATCTCCTCCTTCACATCGGCGGCCTCGCTCTCGAAGACCTCGCGCGCCTTCGTGAGATCGCTCTCTTTCACATCGTCGCGGGAGATGAACTGCGGATGCATCGCGGCGACCTGCATCGCGATGTCGCGTCCGAGTTTCTGGAATTCCTCGTTCTTGGATACGAAATCAGTCTCGCACGCGAGGACGACGGCCCCGAGGACCTGCCCTCCTGCGTGCGTATATGCGACGGCGACGCCCGCGCCGAGCGCGCGGTCTGATTTCTTCGATGCGCTCATCGAAGCGATCTTGCGGAGGATCACTTTCGCTTTCTCCATGTCTCCTCCTGCTTCCTCAAGCGCCTTCTTGCACTGCATGACGGAGACGCCGGTCTCGTCGCGTAATGCTTTGATCTCTTCGGTGGTTGCCATACTCAAAAAATATCTTACTGGTATTAGCCTCACGCGTCCAGTAAAAAAAACGGGGTTACTTCGCCGGTGCGGGAACCTTCTTGCCCTCGAGATACGCGTTCGCGATAGTCTCGACGATGAGCGCGATCGATTTGACGGACGTATCGTTGCCCGGGATGGGATACTGCACGACGGCGAAATCGCAATCGGAGCTCGCGAGGCCGATGATGGGTATCTTCATCTGATTCGCTTCCTGCACCGCGGTCTTCTCGTGGCGCGTGTCGACGATGAACATCGCTGCCGGAAGATCCTTCAGGGAGGCGATGCCGCCGAAGCGGCCGAGGAGCTCTTCGATCTCGCGATCGATCATGAGGCGTTCCTTCTTCGTGTACTTCTCGAGCTCACCGCTCTCGCGGTCGGCCATGAGCTTCTCGAGACGTTCGATGCGCTTATGGATGTTCTTGAAATTAGTGAGCGTGCCTCCGATCCATCGGCCGCCGACGTACGGGAGTCCCGCCTTCTCGGCACCGCTCTTCACGCTGCTCGATGCCTCGTGCTTGCCGCCGACGAAAAGGAGTGTCTTACCGGCCTGGGCGAGCGACGTGGCGAACGCGCTCGCGGCTTCGAGGCGCTTCTGTGTCTCTTCGAGGTCGAAGATATCCGTGCGGTCCTTGGTCGCATAGAGGAACGGCGCGGCAGTCGGGTTGCGGCGCGTACGGGCATAGCCGACATGCGTTCCCGCATCGTAGAGCGTCTTCAGATCGTCAGCTGCAGATGTAGCCATATGTGGCGCGGATTCTAGCAGGATTAGTCGTCCTGCGCAATGCCGCCGCCTCCGACGCCTCCGCCTGCTTCAGCCTTATCCAGGGCTTCCAGGATAGGGCCGACGCGGCCGTTCATGATCGCTTCGATATTCGACCACGATTCCTTGATGCGATGGTCGGTGACGCGATCCTGCGGGAAGTTGTAGGTGCGTATCTTCTCGGAACGATCGCCTGTCCCGACTTGCGATTTGCGGTCGGCGGCTCGCTCGCGGTCCTCCTCTTCGTCCTTCACCTGCTGGAGCTTGCTCATGAGGAGCTTCTCGGCCTTCTCGCGGTTCTGCTTCTGGCTGCGCTCGGAGGTGCAGCGCACGTCAATCCCCGTCGGCTTGTGGATGAGACGCACCGCGGTTTCCACTTTGTTCACGTTCTGTCCCCCCGCCCCGCCGGAGCGGGAGAACTCGACTTCGATGTCGGCCGGATTGATGTCGAACTTGATGCGCTTGTAGATCGGCATGATGGCGACCGACGCGGTAGAGGTGTGGATGCGGCCCGCCTTTTCCGTCGCCGGGACGCGCTGCACGCGGTGCACGCCGGTCTCGAACCGCAGCGCGCGATAGACGTTCTCGCCTTTCACTTCGATCTGGATTTCCTTGATGCCGCCGAGTTCCGCGCGGCTCTCCTCGATATTCTTCGTCTTCCAACCTTTGATCTGCGCATAGCGGATATACATCTGCGCGAGCTCTTCGGCGAAGAGCGACGCTTCTTCGCCGCCGACGCCGGCGCGCACTTCGAGAATGATCTCGTTCGGCCATTCACGCTCGTTGGGGTCCCCGACGATCTGGACCATCTGTTGTACGAGGCGATCTTTCTGCTCCTCGAGCTCATCGAGCTCCTTTTCCGCAAGCTCTTTCATCGAGGGGTCCACTTCCATCAATTCCTGTGCATCTTTCTCTGCCTTGGAAAGGCGTTCCCATTCCTGCACGAGAAACGCCACCCGATGATCGTCGGCGTAGTCTTTAGGGTTTATGACGGGGTCGTGTGCCATAGCGTAAGTATACGACGAGCCACGCACAGAAGCGGGGCTCGTCGTATACGGGTCGTTATTTCTTCGATTTGGTGGTCTTCGCGGCGCGGGCCTTGAACTTCTCGACGCGGCCGGCGGTGTCGATGGTCTTGCTCTGACCAGTGTAGAACGGATGCGAAGCGCTGGAGATCTCGACGTGGTAGACCGGATAAACCTTCCCGTCTTCCCATTTGTCCGTCTTATCGGTATGGATGGTCGAACCGATAAGGAAACGGGCCCCCGAGGACGAATCCTCGAATATGACTTGGCGGTAATCGGCTGGATGCAGGTCCTTTTTCATGTCGGCGTACTATACCGAAAAGAAAGGCGCCCTGCAAGCAGGGCGCCTTAAAGCCCTCGATGGGCTCTCACTTCTTCCTCTTCACATCCTTCCGCTTGTGTTTCTTCAGGCGAGAGTGCCGCTCCCGAATGAAATTACTCTTTCGGCCAACGCGCGGAACCGGATCATTGATGATCGCAAACGGATGAGGAAAATTCTCAGCCCGCAACGGTTTCGTCTGCGGAACTTGCACTAGAGCTGCCGTAAGCGCAGCCAAGAATGACAGCGGCAACATATTTCCACCTCCATGCCCTAAATCCTCCGACTAGGCTAGCACAACCACCCGAAGGTAGCGAGATGGCGAGATTTGCTTCCAGAGAACCTGGCGCAGCGAATCTTCATACGTGTAAGAACATTGTACTAGATGTGACGTTCGAGTAACCGATCAGTTCGTGTTCGAGTGGAAGCAAATCCCGCCATCTCGCCTAATGACCTTCCAAAACATCAATCTCCTTCTGGAACTTATCCGCCAGAGCCATCACGTCGTCGCCATAGAACGCATACGCCGCCTTGGAAGCATTGCCCCATCCTGCGAGATAGCGCAGCGCGGCAAGCCGCTCCGCGGCACGGGTCTGCTTGTCGGCACCGTTGTCCATCATGAGGAGCGCCGTCGCGTAGATCGCGGTCCGCGAATCCCACGGATTCGGCGGCGAATTGCCGGTGATGTTCGCGATGCGATCCTTGTACTGCACCCATGTCGAAGGGATGAATTGCGCCGGGCCCATGGCGCCTCCCCATCCGTACCACGGTTTCTTCGAGACCTTCATGTCATCAGGATTGAGCCCGAGTTCCGCGCAGATCTGCGCGAAGACAGGCTGATCGCGCGTCGGATGCATATCGACGCGCCATGAACCGGTGCCGACGTTCTCCCCGAGATTGCTCTCTTCCGCGAGGATGCCGAGGATGAGCGCGGGTCGCACGTCGGTCTTCGCAGAAGCTTCTTTCGCATATTCATAGGCCTTGCCGAACGGGATGGCTCCGGAGTCGCGGAGATTGAAGAGCTTCGCGCGGATCTCCGTCGCGGTCTTGGTCTGCGTGGCGATCATCTTCTGATATTCGGACTCCTGCCCTTTCGCGAATCCGACAAGTGTCTTCTTCTCGCCCTCCGATTGCTGCAGCGATTTCTGCTGCAGGACCTGGAGCTGTTTCAGATCCTGCTCCTCTTCCTGCTGGCCGAGGAGCGCTTCCTTGCGGGACGCGAGATCGGCGCGCGCCGCCGCCATCTGCTTGAAAGCCGCATCGAGGGCTTTCTGGACCGTCTCGAATTCATCGACTTCCGTGAAGAGATCGGAGATGGAACCGCCGAGCGCAAGCTCCGCGATCGAGATGTCGTCGATCTCGCGCGTGCGCCGGAGCATCTGCGCGACCGATTCCTGCCCGTCGGCTACTTTGCCGTCGAGCGTCCGTATCGCCGCTTCCTTATCGGTGATGCCGTCGGTGAGTTTCTTTATCGCGAGATCGCGCTGTTTGATGGCGAGCTTCGCTGCTTTTATCTGCCCGTCGAGGACGGCGACGTCGCGCTCGAGCGATTGCCGCTCTCCCTGCTTCTTCGTGAGCTCCGTCTTGTTGGCGGCTATCTGCTGTTCGACGTCCGCAAGCTGCCGTTCGAGTTCGGCACGCTCCTCGGGCGAGAGCGCCGCATACGAGAACATGGGGATGATCACCACAAACATGAAAACCACGAAAAAAACGCCCGTGCGTCGAGTTAAACCTCTCATCCGATGATTATAGCATCGCCCCTATGGCGACAGGAAAAGAGGAGAGTGCTTTATTTATTCTTTGGCTGGTTCTGCCGCGGGAGCTCCTTCTGCAGCTGCCTCGCCTTCTGCCGGTGCTGCGCCTTCTGCCGGTGCCGGCTCTTCGATCTTCTCTTCGACGAATGCGGTGACGGAGACGACGATCTCATCGGCACCCGTGAGAAGCTCAGCGCTCGGCGGGAGCACGATCTGGGACGCGAGGATGTGGTCGCCGACGTTCTCGAGCTTCGAGAGATCGACTTCGAGATGCTGCGGCAGTTCCGCCGGAGCGACTTCGATCTCGACTTCATGGAGCGCTTTGACGACGATGTGACCGGCCTTCTCCGCAGGAGCGCTGCCCACGAATTCGAGCGGGATGTTGAGGGTGACTTTCTTGCCCTTCTCGATGACATAGAAATCGGCGTGGAGCGGCTTGTCGGTGACCGGGTGGAGCTGCACATCATGGATGAGCGTGTCCTTCTCTTCGCCGACGCCCTTCAGCTTGATGATGGTCGTCTCGCCCGCCGCCTTGAAAAGGCGCTCGAACTGCTGGGTATTGATGGAAATCGGCGTTGAGTCCTCTTTCGGGCCGTACAGCACCGCAGGCATCACGCCTTTGGCGCGCAATTCCTCTCCGGATTCCTTCGAGTCCCGTGATTTGATCTCAAGCTCTAACATAGGTGCGCAGTATACGGATTGAGGCCGATTTTGCAAGGTTATATAGGGAAAGGGCGCCGGGTTGCGGCGCCCCTCGAATGTTCTCAGTAGAGATGCCCGAAGAACCAGTTCATGTGGGCCAACGTGTCTGCCGCCTTCGGTAGCAAGATGGCGAGTACGACTGCGGCCAAACCGATACCGCCCATCATCGTAACGATATCCAGCCATTCCAGTCGTCGCGGACTCTGATAAACGATATCCCGACGATACTCAGGATCCGGTTCAATCCATTCCTTACGCGCCAACATGCTCTCCTCCTATATCAAGCGTACTGGTCGTACCATACCTTGAACCTGATCTTCCGTCCACTACGGATTACTGAACAACTGCAGTTTCGCTTTGACGACTTCCTTCACCTTTTCCTCCCCGACGATGAGATATTTATAGGGTGCGACATCGTCGCTCGCGGCGAGCCCCACTTCGATTCCCTTCCGATACGCGACGCGGATCTCCGTATTGATGTGCACGACCGCGACACCGTTCTTGATGGCTGCGCGAAAATCCTCTTCGGAGTTCCCCGAACCGCCATGAAGTACGAGCGGGATGTTCACTGCGGCGCTTATCGCCCCGATGCGTTCGATATCGAGCCGCGGATCTGGCATATTCTTAAGCATGCCGTGGATGTTGCCGACCGACGGCGCGAGCATGTCGACGCCCGTTTCTGTCACGAATCGTAGCGCTACTTCCGGATCGGTCTTATCGAGTCCGGCACCTTCCGGGATTTTATCGAGAAGCGCACTTGAACGGCCGATGTAGCCGAGCTCTCCTTCCACCAAGATGTCGCGGCCCGAGGCGCGCGCATAGGCCACCGCCTCCTTTGCCTTCGCGATGTTCTCTTCGAGTGGTAATTCACTGCCGTCGAAAAGCACCTCATCGTAGCCTGCATCGATAGCTTCCTTGATGCCTTCGATCGATTTCGTGTGATCCGCGTTCATGTAGATCTCCTGCCCCGCACCGCGCAAGGCTTTGACCAGCGCGGCCGCTTGCCGTACGCCGATGAATTTCCTCTCGCCCTCGGATGCGCCGATCATGACCGGCACATTCAGCTCGCGCGCCGCGTCCGCGATCGCGTTGAGTTGCGTCGAATCCGAGATATTAAAATGTCCCACGGCTACGTGGCGCCCCCGCGCATCCATAATGACCTCGCGTAGTGTTCTCATGGCGAAATGGTAGCACGAGAAAGGCGCTGCCAGAGCGCCTTTTTAGTTACCGTGACCTCGTAGGTTTGATAGGTAAGATTCGCGAAAAGCTTCTTGGCCATATTTTCCACATTACTACGAGCCGATTCTTCGCTTTCCGCATCTAATTCGATCACGAACCTCTTACCGCAGTTCACGGATTTCACCTCGGGATACCCCATGGTTGTCTTGAGATGCTGCAAGATTGCGTTCGCCTCGGGTTCATTCACTCCGCTCATAGACTGAATCAGAATCACGCCTTTGTACGTCTCCATCGTGTCCTCCGAATATGACGTCAGAATCATCCTGACAGACATGCTACACTAATCCGCAATGAAATACGATTTCGTCGCATTCGGGGATATCGTGATCGACGCTTTTATCCGTCTGAAAGACGCCCGCGTCAATTGCGACATCAACGACGAGCACTGCATGCTCTGCGTGAAATTCGGCCAGAAGATCCCGTTCGAATCGGTACAGGAGATCTTCGCTGTCGGTAACGGCCCGAACGCGGCCACTGCGGCGGTGCGCCTCGGTGTTGCGGCGACAGTCGTCGCGAACGTCGGAAACGACCGCAACGGCGACGACTGCATTGCGACTCTGGCGAAAGAGGGCATGAATACGGAATTCATCCGTAAGCACGATGGCGTGAAGACGAACTACCACTACGTGCTCATGTATGAGGCAGAACGCACCATCCTGGTGAAGCACGAGCTGTTCCCTTACACGCTGCCGGCATTCACAGAACCGCCGAAATGGTTCTATCTCACCTCGCTTCCCGCGGAGACATTGGACTATCAGCTTGAGATTGCACGCTACGCAAAGGCAAACGGCGTAAAGATTGCCTTCCAGCCGGGCACCTTCCAACTGCAATTAGGCAAGGAGAAACTGAAGGAAATCTACGAATCGACCGATATCTTCTTCTGCAACAAAGAGGAAGCACAGCAGATCCTCGGGACGCCGGAAGAGCATGATCTGAAGAATCTTCTCGCGGGAGTCCATGCGCTCGGCCCGAAGATCCCCGTCATCACTGACGGACGCAATGGATCCTACATTCTCGATGAAGGAAAAGCGTGGCACATCCCGATGTATCCCGATCCGGCCCCTCCTATCTCGCGCACCGGTGCGGGAGATGCGACTGCTTCGACGACCGTTTCCTACATCATCAAAGGAATGCCCAGCCACGAAGCACTCATGCGCGGCATGATCAACGCCGCGTTCGTCGTCCAAAAAGTCGGTGCGCAGACCGGCCTTTTGCACGAAAAAGAATTAGAAGACGCGTACGCGAAACGTTCAGCGGATTTCGTCGCGACTGCGCTCTAAACGCTGCAGAATATGTCGGAACGCCACCGTGGATTCCACATCGGCAGAAGCGATGCACCTAATCGTATTCTTTGGATCCACGGTTATACCGGCTCGCCGGATGCTTTCATCGGTACGGCCGAAAGGATGGCCCATGAACTTGATGCACAGGTACTCGCACCCTTATTGCCGGGACACGGCACCGAGGAGGAGCACCTCTCGCGGCATTCATTCGATGAATTCCTGCAATCGGTACGGTATTTCGCGCGGACCGTTACGGATAGCGGCAAACCGAGTGCGCTCATCGGATACAGCTTCGGCGGATATATCGTTGCACTTCTCGCGTGCGAGTTCAAGCCTGACGTGCTCGCTATGGCGCTCACGCCATATGCGCTCCGCTTCCCCCTGTGGATTCCGGGCGTTTCAGCGCTTCTCTCGATACGTTCGTTCTGGAATAAATACCTGACAAGCGAGGACGTCGAGATCCGCAAAGGGACCTTCTATTATCCTGATCTACCGGGGCGCTCGCTTTCGCTCATCGAAGAAGGCAATGCGCGGCTTGCGCAGGCGCTGCCGGATATAGGATGTCCCATCCTTACCATTCACAACGCTGACGATCCTCTCGCGCTCCCAGAGAGCGGTGCGTCTATCATCGAAGCGAGCGCAAAAAATCCCGGGAACGAATCGTATGTGCTGCCGGGAGGGCGCCATGCGCTTTTCTTCCGCCCTCATCACGATGAAGAAGAACGTCTCCTCATCTCATTCATGAAAAAACATCTTAAGAAAGAAATCGCCGCCAGGGAATAGCCTGGCGGCAGTAGTTTAGGAAGCGCGGTCATCTTCAACTTCGCGGTTTATAGAACTCGATGACACCCTCCGCGGGATCATCGAGTTCCTTTCCCGCTTGGTCTTTGATCTTCCGCTTCGGGATCTTATCCATCGTGCTACGGATGGCATCGATCTCTTCCTGCGTTTGGTTGCCGAGCGTGCGTTTGCGAGGCGCACGGATGTAATGAGTTGCTTCCCACGACGTATCCGGGTCCTTGGCGATCCGCTCGAACAAAACCTGTGCAGCGTTTATCTGGTCTGACGAGAACTCGACCCACATGTACACCTTGCGCCGGTTCGGGACTCCCTTGCGGACCGACCCAAGCGGCGTAAGCGTGAGCTGTTCGCGGAATATCTTGCACAAGTCCGTCTTGTACAAGCGAGCGTACGTGAGGATGGTATTTGCCACCTTCTCGTCCACTTCATTGGACCGAGGCGGAGGTTCCGCCTTGGTATCCGCGAGTACCGTCAGGGCACCGCACAATATCTCGTCTGCGGCGTATCGCTGTGTAGGAGTCGTCGGGATAAGCCCGAGTTTCCAGGCAACGAGACCGACGAGAACAAGAAACGCAATGAGCATGGCTAGGAAGGATTTCATAGCACCCCCTTTCGCTAAGCCACCTGGCACTATGCCAGTCGTAAGATTATATCACTTTTTATTTATTTGTCCAGTCTATTTCAGCCTTATTTTGCGAGCTTTTTTACGGCTTCGACGATATGTTTGACGCCCATCCCGTAATGCTCGATGAGTTCTTTCGGCTCTCCTGATTGGCCGAAGCGGTCCTGCACGCCGATGAATTCGATCGGCAACGGATGATTCTTTGCGAGCAGCTCCGCGATCGCACTCCCGAGTCCCCCGTTCACCTGATGCTCTTCGACGGTGACAACGCCTGCGGCGTTTTGCACTGCACCGAGAATCGTAACTTCGTCGAGCGGCTTTATCGTGTGCACATTGACGACCGTTGTCGGGATCTCATTCTCCAATTGTTTTGCCGCAAGCAGCGCGTTGTGAACGAGCGGTCCCGTCGCAAAAATCACCACCTTCGATGTCAAGGTGTCACCTTGACATCGCCAGAGGATATTCGCCTTTCCGATCTCGAATGGCGTCTCGGCAGTCGTCATGATAGGGGTTTTTTCACGCGCGAAGCGCAGATACACAGGACTACCCTGTGTAGCTGCGGCGATTGTCGCTTTGCGGCCTTCTTCCGCATCGCACGGGGAGATGACTATCATGTTCGGCATCGCGCGCATGAGCGCGATGTCTTCGAGCATCTGGTGCGTCGCGCCGTCGGGGCCGACGGAAACTCCTGCGTGCATGCCGCATACGATGGCGGGCACATTATTGAGCGCGATGGTCGTGCGGATCTGTTCCCAGTTGCGTCCCGGAGAGAAGGCGGCGTACGACGTGAAAAAAGGGATCTTGCCGTAGTTCGCCATGCCCGCGGCGACCGTCGCCATGTTCTGTTCCGCAACGCCCATCTCGATGAAGCGACCCGGGAATTCCTTCTGGAACCATTCCGCGCGCGTGGATTCGGTGAGATCTGCGCTCAAAACGACTACGCGTTCATCAGCCTTTCCTGCTTCGACGGCACCTTTGCCGAAGCCATCGCGCGTCGGTGCCATGTCCGGTTTATCGAATATATTCAGTGTGAGTTTCGCGTCGGGATTGATCATATTATTGGTGTTCGCCGGTAATCTTGCCGCCGAGCGTACGGAGTTCATTCAGGAATTTCGCGGCTTCTTCCTTCGAAGGCGGTTTGCCGTGCCATTTGTAGTCGAATTCGATGTCGTGAATACCTTTGCCGGGGATGGTGTGCGCGATGATGACCGTCGGCTTCTCATAGATCGCTTTTGCCTCGTCACATGCCGCGATGAACTGCGGGATATTGTGGCCGTCGACTTCCAGGACATGCCAGTTGAACGCCTCATATTTCTCCCGCAGGGGTTCCAGCGGCATGATGTTTTCCGTCATGCCGTCGATCTGGATGTTGTTACGGTCGACGATGGCCGTGAGGTTCGAGAGTCGGTTCTTCCCCGCGAAAAGGACGGCTTCCCAGAGATTCCCTTCCTGATGCTCGCCGTCGGACATCGCGCAATAGACGCGGAATTTCCTTCCGTCCATCCGCGCGGCATAGGCATATCCCGATGCTTGTGAAAGGCCGCTGCCTAAGGGGCCCGACGTCGTCTCGACTCCCGGCAATTTCTCACGTTCGGGATGCCCCTGCAGACGCGAACCGAATTTGCGCAGCGTGAGGCATTCTTCGACAGGAAAATACCCGGCGTGCGCCATCGCCGCGTAGCGCACCGGCGTGATGTGGCCATTGGAGAGCATCAAGCGGTCGCGCTCGGGCCAATCCGGGTTCTTCGGATCATGATTCAAGATATGAAAATAGAGCGCGGTGAAGATATCCGCCATGCCCAAGGGGCCGGCGGTGTGTCCCGATCCAGCCGCGACAAGCATCTCGATGATCGTCGCGCGGATCGCGTTCGCCTGAGCGACGAGCGCTTTCACCTCTGAATCAGTCAGGGGTTCCATTACATTCATTATAACGCAGTACTCAGCGGCACTCGGCAAGCGCCGCGCGCGTCTTCGGGCCGATAGCGCCGAAACCGGTCGTCGCGGGAGTACCCTCGGTAACGATGCCCATCGTCGTCTGCCATGCCTGCACCGCGGCCTCGGTGAGTTTGCCGAAGAAACCGGTCGCGGAAGAAGTCTCGAGCAACCCCTGCGAAGCGAGGTAGATCTGCAGGTTCGTCACATCGATACCGCTCGCGCCGAACGCGAGAAGCCGCGCTATCTTCGGGCATTCGATGATGGACGTCGTGCTTGCGCTCTCCGATGGCGGTGGCGTGCTCGCGGACTGCGCGTTCATAAGGGCGCTGATCTGCTGCTGGAGCGCTGCGACCTGGCTAAGAAGCGTATCGATGACGGCTTGATCAGGCGAGGACGTCGCGAGCGCGTTCACTGTCGATGACGCGAACGCCTGCACTGCCGTCATGATCTGTTTGTTCTGCAGGACGGCCTCGAGTTTCCCTATCGCATCGTCATAGGAGGGCTGGACGAGCGTGTCCCACGGCGCAGATGAAGGCAGTGCATATGGCAAAAGCAGCTGTTGGAGCTTGTAGCTTATCGTCGAGGTGGATTCGGTCTGAAGAGTGAATGTCTGCGCCGCGGCAACGAGAGGAAAAAGGGACAATGCAAAAGATAGAAGCGCGCTGAGGAGCCGTGACGTCATGTGACAATCATAGCGCGTTCGCTACCTCGGAAAGCCGCTTGTAAACAGCGGCAGGGTCCTCTGCCGCTGCAATCGCGGAGCCGACGCAGAAGCGCCTCACGCCGGCATGAACAAGCGCGGGGATCACTTCTTCATTGAGACCGCCGTCGGCGGCAAGAACGCTTTCCGGATGAAGCCGTGCGAACTCCACGATGCGCGGGAGCGCGCGGGGATCGAATGGCTCTCCCTGTTTCCCGATGCGCGCGATCGTCATGAAAAGGATGCTATCGCACCGCTGCACATGCGCCGCGAGCGCTTCGATCGGCGTATCGATGAGCATGGCGAGACCGACTTCTGTTGCACCTGCGGCGCGCCATGCGGCGAATGCCGCCTCGATGGCAGAGGCGCTCCCGAAGGCCTCGGCCTGCGCGATGATGCGCGTGGCGCCCGCATGCGCGAATGTGACGCCGACGGAAAGCGGGTCTGAAACCATGAGATGCGCTTCGTAGCGTGCACCAGTCTCGGGCAATCGCTGGCCGTCCTCCGGCATCCACGTGCTGTTCGGCGCGAAGACGCCGTCCACGGCATCGATCTGGATGACCGGAGCGAACGCCGCGAGCGTCGTCGCCCGGGATGCGAAATCATCGGCGGACAAGGGGACGATGGTCGGGATGATCTCGTTCATGCTATCTGAGGTATTCGCCTTCGATGAGCGCTATCTTCTGGAGCCTTCGCGTGTATTTCTCTTCCTGGATGAGCGGCGTCGTGAGGAACGCCTGCACGATATCGAACGCCTGATCCTCCGTGAGCGTATCCGCACCGAGCGTTATGACGTTCACGCCGTCACGCGACGAGGCGTGTATCGCGCCGTCGATGGAAGATATGACCGTGGCCCGCACGCCTTTCACTTTGTTGGCAACGACATCCATGCCGATCCCTGAGCCGCAGACGAGTATGCCTTTCGCGCCAGGTGCTGCTGCGACCATTTGCGCGGCCGGGTAGCCGAAATCGGGATAATCATCTTCCGGATCGAGGGCATGAGCGCCGATATCTTCCACATCATGCCCTGCCGCGACAAGACGCGCCTTCAGCGCCTCCTTCAGCTTGAAGCCGCGATGATCCGCGGCGATGATGAGCTTCATACGCTCTTCGCGGCTTCGGAGACATGCTCGACGAGCGTATGCGCGTATCCCATCTCGTTGTCGTACCACGCCATGACCTTCACGAGATTGCCTCCGACGACGCGCGTGAGCGCGAGATCAGCGATGGAGCCGAACGGAAGGCCGAGGATGTCCGAGGAGACGAGCGGCTCTTCGGTGACCGCGAAGACTTTCTTCCAGCGATCGCTCGCGGCGGCGGCTTTGAGCGCCGCATTCACTTCTTCAGGCGTCGTCGCGCGTTTGGCGATGAAGGTCACGTCCACCATGGAGCCTGCGGGGACCGGGACGCGCACGGCGATGCCGTCGAACCTGTCTTTCATCTGCGGATACGCGAGCGCGGTCGCCTTCGCGGCACCGGTAGAAGCCGGCACCATGTTCTGCGCGGCGGCACGGCCTTCGCGCAGATCCTTCGCGTTCGGCGCATCGACGAGCTCCTGCGAGGCGGTATAGGCGTGGGTCGTATTGAGAAGCGCCTTCTCGATGCCGATCACTTCGTCGAGGATGCCGATGAGCGGTGATGCGGCATTGGTGGTGCACGAAGCGTTCGAACTGATGGTGCAGGTCTTCAATTTCTCCTCGTTTGCGCCGATGAGCACGGTTTCTGCGCCTTCACCTTTGGCCGGAGCCGAGATGACGACACGCTTGGCTCCCGCATCGATGTGTCCATGCGCTTTCGCGGGATCCGTGAAGACGCCGGTCGATTCGACAACGATGTCGATGTTCATGTCCTTCCACGGGAGTTTCGTGAGCTCTTTTTCCTGGACGAAGGCGACAGGTTTCCCGTTCACGATGAGATTCTTCCCGTCCTGCATCACCTCGAAATCCGCCTTGCCGTAGACGGTGTCGTATTTCAGGAGGTACGCGAGACTCTCCAAGGTTCCCAAATCATTAAGAGCGACGATCTCAAATGCCTTTCCGTTCGCGCCATCGCGCATCGCTGCGCGTAGAAAGCAGCGGCCGATGCGTCCGAAACCGTTGATAGCCACGCGTATCATGTGAAGATTATACACTACCGCAATCGGGCGCAACGAGAGCGGTTTGCAATCTACATCGGCGGGAGCTGTGTGGTGTTGACTGGTTTGCGGCTGATCCTGCGATAGATCCACAAGACGACGATCAGGATGATGACTCCAATGACGATGACGGCGATATTGCGTATGGAGCCGGTGATGCTGTCCAGGAAGGTCGGCTCCACATGCGGTTTGCAGAGGCTCGGATCGATCGTCTGGCAATCGTAGACGAGATGCGCCTCGTCAATGAACTGGTCGCCCTGGTAAAGACGGGCGTCAAGGACGAAGTAATCGTAGTCCTTCTGCGGGATGAACTTCTCAGCGACGCCCATCATGGCGCCCGTCACATCGCCGCTGTACGTGTATTGATGGATGAGATTGCCGCTTGCATCCGTGAGCGCGAGTTCCAGTTTGCCGCCCGTGACGACAGGGCTCTCCCCGCTATTATGCAGGCACGAGAAGAGCGTATTCTCCTGCCCCGCATTCAGCGGGAAACTGATGACGCCCGGGAAATTGATGCGTGTGCGGTCCACGCCTTCGCGGACGAATCGTGCGCCGATCACCGATTGCGTATCTTTCCACTTCAGCGTCCCGACGACGAGGTAGACGGGATATTTCGAATCGGTCACGGTGATGGTCACGTCGCTTGAGCTATCCGCCGGCACCGTCACTTGCTTGGATTCTTCCTGCACCGCGTTCTCGCGCAGCTGCGCATCCCATTGGTAGACGACCCAGGAAACCGTCGCGCTCTGCGCAGCGTCCGTGGTGTTGCGCACTTTCGCCGTGAGCGTGACAGGCTTCTGGCCGTCTTCGCGTGGCGGGAATGACGCGAAGTGATACGCATCGTTCTCGATCGTGACGCCCGCTTTATCGAATCTCACTGCTCCCTGCTGTTCCCCGTTTACCTTGAAAGGAACCGTGTTGCCGACGACGTCATCGGTAAAGGAAAGGCCGAGGAGGTTGAATTTGCGCGAAGCGGTGACGAAGGTGGCAAGCTGGTAATCGCCGCTCTGCGCATAACTCGGGACGCGCCATTGGAATGAGATGGGTGCGGAGCTTTTCGCGGGAATGACGATATCGCCCTTCACGAAGAACTGATCCACGACATCCGGGCCGTTGCCGTCGTTCGTCGTGCCGCGCGTCTTGAAGATCTTCACATAGAGCGCGCCGTCTACGATCGGATACGGATTGCCGTTAACGAGCTGCCCTGAGAACGTTATCGCCGTCCCGGAGACGGTGCTGCCGACTGATGAACTGAGTTTCGCCTGGACGGAACCGAAGGTGTAGTAGTCGAAGCAGGAGACGGTGTTGGCAGGTGCGCCGGCAAGTGCAGTAGTAGGGACCGCATCGTTGTCGGGATCGATGACGACCACCTGCGCGGCAACCATGACCGGCTGGGCGACGAGCGCCCCCAGAAGGAGCAGATTGGCCACCAACGCGACGAACTTCCCTGTGCTTCGCATAGTTTTGATGATGAAGATAAGTACGCACAGTATAGCCTCGCTTCCCTATCTCTCTAGTGAGTTGTGCACACTCACTACTTCTCCTGGAACGTGGGAATGACGTTCACTGTCGCCTGCTTCGTGAGCGACGTACCGGTGAGATCGATGCATGAGAGCGTATAGGTCGTCGCGCCGGTTATCGGCTTCGAGACATTGCCGCCGACGAGCGAAAGAAGGCCGCTCCAGCTATCGCCGTTCTGCCCGTTCACGAGACAGGTCTTGACGTTGCTCGCGCTCCAATTGACCTTCGTTGTATCTCCCTGCTTCACGAGCGACGGGATGGCGCGCAAATCCAGATTGGCGACAGGCACGGCGAAGTTGTCCACCGGGTTGCCGTTCGCGTCGGTGGGCGTGAGATCGAGGAACGCGCTCGTGTCTGTTCCTTCGGCAGGCTTCGCGCACGTGAAGGAGACTTTGGCCCATGAGGAGACATTGCCGTCCTTATCCTGCGCCATGACGCGGACTTTTTTCGCGCCGACCAAAGCGTAGATACGACTGGCGGTCTGCGTGGTGCCGGAAGACACGTAACCTGAGGAAGGGGCGTACTGATCGGTGGAACCGTCGTCGTCCCAATCGATGCCGTAACGGATCTGGCCGTTGTCAGGATCGGTGGATTTCATGGTGATCGTCTCCGGCTCTCCGATAGTACACGCGGCGGCTGTGACAGAAGGCGTGAGCGGCGCGTGAGGATTCAGGGGCGCCCGCGTCGTAAGCGGGAACGGCATCGTCTGTGCGGGGACGGCGAGGTTGTAGTAGCTATTGCTGCTCCCCATGCATCCGTTCGCGAATCGCGGGGATGTCATGCGGAGATAGAAACTCCCGTTCGTCGCTGCCCAATTGAAGACCGGCGTATAGCTGCCTTGGGCATTGAACGAACACACTTGGCTTCCGTCCGCATCAGGCGCGTCGCAGGTCATGCCGCTCGGTATCGTCAGCGTCTTTGCCGGAGGATTGACGGAATGCGCGACAAAACTATTCTGCGGACCCACGCCGTCCCAAGAACTGCCGACTTGGTCCGCCGGAGTGCAGGTGATAGGCGGCGGTGCGGCTCCGGGAACCCAATATCCATACGGGCTGTCCTGTGGGCCGCCGGAAGTCACGAACCAGATATCGGAATAGACGTGCGGCACGAACTCGAGCTTCACGTGATCTTCGATGGGCACGGAAGCGTCGGGCGCAAGTATCTCCCCGGTCTCGACATCGGTCACTTGGATGCGGTAGGTTATTTGGTCTTGCGTCCCGGAGAATTGCACCCATCCTCCATGACCGGCGAGCCCCGGACGGCCGCCATTCGGATAGCGGAGATCGCGGAAATAGGATTGAGTCGCCCCGAATGACGTATTCCAAACGACGCTCTCCGCATGTGCGGACGCGACGAGCGCAAGAAAGAATACGACTGGAAGGAATATGAGCGATCCCCTACGCATGAGTGCTGACATTGCATCCAGTATGCATCCCCCGCGGCGTTTTCGGAAGAAGATGTTGTGCATAAGCGCATCATTTTATGAATAGAAAGTCGGACCTTTCTCATCCTTAATGACCGCAAGAAAGGTCCGCCGCAATACACAGGGTAACCCTGTGTATCGGACGGGCGAGGGATTATTGGCGGATGGTCGCCTTGCCGAGATTGTAGAGCTGCTTCACTTCTGATGCAGTGAGTGCGCGATTGTAGATGCGGACGTCGTCGATAGAGCCAGAGAAATTCTGAGTGGATCCGCTGGGATCCTGTGCGATTTTCACCTGCGAAGCAGATGTGCTCCATGTCGTGGCGTCAGCCGAGGTCTGATTGAGCGCCCCATTCAGATAAAATCTCGTGTTCGATGCGTCGTTCGAGGCGCATACATGTTGCCAGACATCCGCGCTTATAATTGACGCCGTGAACGGATTCGTCCCTCCGGACAACAAAAGCGCCGAGTCTTGCAAATAGAATTTCGGCGCATTCGCTAGTCCATAAATGAGGTGATAGCTCGACAATACGCTCGGCTTGATCCAAGCGCAGATGGTGAATTGCGACACCGCCAAAGAAGCTGGAGAACCTATGTCGATATAGCTCGTGCCATCGAACGATAGTGCCTGGCCGAGGTGGCCGATGGTTTTTGCCGATGAGGTCGCGCCACCGACGAAATAACCGTTATTCCCCTGCCCGGAACGATCCGCGACGACCGTCGTCACGTCCGGGCCGTCGAAGGTCCAGTGGCCGACGAGGCCGCTTCCGAGCGATGAGCCTTGCTGGAGCGCGACGGAGGATGTCGTGAACTTCACCGCGCCGCTCTGGTACAGCTTTGCGATCTCCGCGGCAGAGAGCGCGCGCGTATATGTGCGCACCTCATCGATCTTGCCGTCGAAGTAGCTCGAAGCGACACGGCCTATCTCAAATGTCGATGCGCTGACGCCCGTCGAATCCGTAATGACGACGAAATGCCAGCCGGTGTCGACGACAGCGGAAGCTGTCGAGGCGTCCACGTACACCGTCGCTGCCGGGAAACTGGTCGCCACGACCTCTGAACTGCTGTTGAGCTCGATCTGATCAGTACCGTCGATATTGATGATCTTCCTGCTTGTCGTGTCGTCTGCTTTCATCCAGAATGCGATGGTCTTGATGCCGCTGCCGGCGTTGCCGACGCTGATGTAGCTTCCCGAGCCGTCGAAATCCAGAGCCTTTCCTCGCTTGCCGTTCGTCCATGCGGGAATAGAGCCTGATGGAGGAGTGTAGGTGATTGCGATGATGCCTTGTTTGCCCGCCGCTCCGGCGCCGCCCACCCCAGCAGACCCGCCGCCAGCGCCGCCAGACCCATAATTACCGCCCACGGCGCCTGCGCCGCCGGTAGCGGCCCAACATAAAGCAGGAAAAACGCATAGAGTGACCGCGGCTACAAACGCACAAAAAATAAATCTTATGTGGAATACCATATTCATCATCATGGGCCGCTAGAATTACCTCCGCCTCCGCCTCCGCCACCACCCGAGCCGTGTGTAGCATCGAATTCCGTCCCAACTCCTCCCACCCCGCCCACGCCGCCGGAGCCAGCGCCGCCGGAGCCGGCCGATCCACCTGAGGTGTTATCGCCCTGGCCTCCATTGCCGCCGGCACCAGCTGAGGTGACGCCGTTGGAACCGGTGCCGCCATTCCCGTTTGGTCCTGCCGCTCCGCCGCCACCACCGCCTCCTCCGCAGGTCGAGCCGCCGGAGCCGCCCGTACCTCCTGAATTGGTGACAGTCCCGACACCACTAGCCGCTGCTCCTCCGCTGCCACCGGTAACGCCGCTTGTACCGACGCCGCCCTTGGCGCATACGGATGCGCCGGCGCAACTTGCAGCATTGAAATAAGTATCGCCGCCGGAGCCGCCGCTGACCGTTCCGGCGGCTCCGATGGCGACCGTGACGGAGTTGCCCCCAGTAAGCGTAAGATTTGATATTTTGGAATATCCGCCTCCGCCTCCGCCTCCGCCGCCTCCAGGGCTGCAACCGTTGACGGGTGTGACGCCAGCGCCTCCGCCGCCGATGACTTCGATGGTGTTGTTTGATGAGTTCCAATCGCTCGGCACGGTATAGCTAGTGCCGGAGGTGAGAAACGTCGTCGTCTCTGATCCGCTCGCTCCGATGAGCGTGCCGCTTCTCCCGTTCCCAGAAAAATCCGTCACGTGCGTGCCCGTGCCTTCGTCGAAGCTCCAGTAGCCGACGAGGCCGAGGTTGTTGGAGGGTTTGGAGAGGGTGGCGCGTGAGGAAGTGAAATTCAAAATACTCCCGTAACCCGTCCCGCCCGAGTTCGTGGCATACGCGCGGAAGTAATAGGTGGTATGGACGCTCAGCGAACTGACGCTTCCGCTGAACGAGCCGGTGCCCGCGAAGGAGCCGAGGGTCGTCGTCGCAATGACTGTCAAAAGATTCGCGCTCGTGCCGTAGGCGAAGCCGTGCTGCGTGGCATCCTCGCCGCCGGTCGCCGTTATGGTTCCATTGAGCGTTGCCGCGCTTTTCGTCACGCCGGTCGCAGCGTTTGAAGTGAGGGTCGGGGCGCTTAGCGGCGCGTAGGTGATGACGATGATGCCTTGGGCACCTGCGGTGCCAGAACCCTGATTCGTCGCATATCCACCTCCGCCACCTCCGCCGCCATAAAGGCCGCCCGCGCCGCCTGTACCCCCCGTACCGGTGTAGCCGTAGCCGCCGCCTCCACCGCCTCCACCAGATCCGGCGGTCGAGGAGTCACTCGTTTGCGTCCATAGTGTTTCAGCGTTGCTGGAACCGCCAGCATTGTTAGAGCCATTGCCAGGATTGGTAGTGTTGCCGGCACCTCCGCCGCCGCCGCCCGTACCTGCGCTTCCCGGGTTTCCGGCAGCACCCCCACCAACGCTTAAACGATTATTCCCTCCCGCGCCGCTCGTGTCTCCCGAACCATTCGTGCCGGCCGAACCGCCGTCGGCTGCACCTCCGCCGCCGGCACCTCTGTTGCCGGTCGGCGCAGCAATACCTCCAGTGGCCCCGTTACCATGAGGACCCCCTCCACCGCCTCCACCGCCTCCACCATTGAGTCCCGTGCCACCGTTTCCCCCTGAGAATTTAGTGGTGCCTACGCCTGATCCCGCAGCACCACCGGCTCCTGCCGCGCCAGCAGTGGCACCGGTGCCGCCCTTTGCCCCCACGGAGGAGCCCGCGAGCGTCGCGCCGTTGAACCATGTGTCGCCGCCATTGCCTCCTCCGGCGGTTCCCGCGATCCCGACGGAGTAGCTCGCACTATTCCCCGCAGTCAGAGACAAGTTGCTTATCGTAGAATACGCACCGCCTCCGCCGCCATTGCCGTTGCTAGTCGCAGAGTTGTTGACTCCGCCTCCGCCGCCTCCAATCACCTCGACCGTGTTATTGGATGAATTCCAATCGCTCGGGACCGTCCAGCTGGTGCCGGAGGTGAGGAAGATGACGGTGGCGTGCGCGCGTATCGGGAGCATGCAGAGAGCCGCGGAAAAAACCACGACGACCAGTAGGAAAGGTCGAACCTTTCCCGTGGCTTGGTTGAGGCGTCGGAAAGGTTCGACCTTTCGAAAACTGCTATATACAATAAAGGAGGTCTTCAATCGCATATCAATAAAATTTCCACGTGGCGAACATCGATTTAAGGAGCGTGTCGAGGCGCGCGTAGGTCGATATCTGGTAGAGATTGCCGCGGAAGACGAACCACACTTCGCGGGACGCGCCACCGAACGCTTCGTTGTCGCTCATGAACGCGATGCCGGTATGTTCCGCGCCGATTTCCACCGGCCGGACATCGGTTATCTTCATGTCCGGAATATCCGCCTGTACGCGTTCTGCTGTGAGCACTCTCAGGTCTTCGGGAAAGGGCGTGACTAGTATCTGGATGCCGTTCCCTTTCGCATCCTGTAGGACGACAGACTTCCCTGCGCTTCCTTCTTCTTT
>Ga0155055_126_pt1 | contig 86139 bp, 82 predicted proteins | sample RifCSPhighO2_01_FD_106023 | JGI IMG/M metagenome (GOLD analysis project Ga0155055, IMG submission 106023) | Candidatus Kaiserbacteria bacterium RIFCSPHIGHO2_01_FULL_56_24 | reverse complement strand
CTCATAGAGTTCCGCTGGATTTGCATGGATATAATTTATCACTCGTCGAAAATGCGGATCATTCGCTACGTGCACTGCCTTGAACCGTCCCGAGAATAGGACCCCTGTGCGCTCATGGCGTTTATTAAAATACATCGTATACGCCGTCAGTAGCTTTTGCATGAACGCTGAAATGCCTCCGTAATCTATCTCGCGTAGAAGAAAATGCGGATGATTCGGCATGAGACAGTAACTGCCGATATCGACAATGGGTTTCCCCCGCTCCAGCGTCAGCACATGCGGCAAGGCCGGGCCTTGCCGCATTTCATGGGATAGGTTACTCAGATGTATCGGCGTATCACTGTTGCAAACATAGAGCAGCATCTGAAAGCGTTCCCCATCCTGTTCATCCATGAATATCTGCCGCTTATCAACACCTCGAGTGAAGCAGTGATACCACTCGCCATGCGCAAATGAAACACTGCGCATGCTCATCGCCTGATTATCGCGCATGCACGAGGAGTGGCAAGGCCCGGCCTTGCTGTTTTTTTTGGATTACTCGACGAGGCGCCACTTGCCGCTTGCGAGAAGCGGTTCGGCTTTCTTGAATTTCATTTCCTGTGTCGTCGTGCCATCGGTGATGGTGACCTTGTCGTTGCGGCCGTATTTCTTGGCGCCCATGGGCGCAGCTGAGGCGGTGAGTGATCGCGCTGCCTGTTGCACGACTTCCCCTTCGCGCTGACGCAGCGGAACTTGCTGAGCTGGCTGCGCGTCGAAAAGCCCGGGCAGCGTCGAGGCGACGTGGGAAACAAACGACGCTTCCATGCCCTGGAAGAGCTTGAGGCCTTCTTTCTTGTATTCCACCAGCGGATCACGCTGGCCATAGGCGCGCAGGTTCACCGACGAGCGGAGATATTCCATCGCTTCGAGATGTTCCACCCAGAGAAGGTCGATGGTCTGCAGGAGAAGACGCCTCGCGGCAATATAAAAGCCTTCGCCTTGCTTTTGCTTCAGGTCTTCGATCTTCGCGATCCATGCCTCCTTCTCTTCCAGTATGAGTTCCGCGATGCGCGCGAGCTCTGCATCGATCACCTCCTTGCCGCCGGTGAGGATGGCACGCCGGCGCTCGTAGATGCTTTTGCGCTGCACATTGAGGATATCGTCATAGGCCAAGACATGCTTGCGGGAGTCGAAGTTGATCTCCTCGATGCGCGTCTGCGCGCGCTCCAGGGATTTCGTGATCATGCCGTTGTAGATAGGCTCGTCTTCCGGAATCTTGAACGTGCCCATGACTCTCTTGATGACATCCGATGCGAATATCTTCATAAGCGAATCCTCCAGAGAGACGAAGAACTGCGTCTCGCCCGGGTCGCCCTGACGGCCTGCGCGGCCGCGCAGCTGGTTGTCGATGCGGCGCGCCTCGTGGCGCTCGGTGCCGAGGACGAAAAGCCCGCCTGCCTGCTTCACCTTCTCGAACTCCTCTTCTGTCGCGGGGTTCCCTCCGAGCTTGATGTCGACGCCGCGGCCGGCCATGTTGGTGGCGATGGTGACGGCACCGTAGCGGCCTGCTTGCGCGATGATCTCGCCTTCACGTTCGTGGTTCTTGGCGTTCAGTATCTCGTGCGGGATGCCCTCCTGCTTGAAATACGTGCCCAGCATCTCGTTCTTTTCCACAGAAACCGTACCTACCAAGACCGGCTGCCCTTTCTCGTGGAGTTCCCTCACACGGCGTGCGATGGCACGCATCTTGCCGGCTTCCGATTGCAGCATGAAATCCTCGAGGTCTTTCCGCTCCGGCTTCTTATTCGTCGGGATAGCGACGGTCGTGAGACCGTATACCTTATAGAACTCCTCAGATGAGGTGGCTGCAGTTCCCGTCATGCCACCGAGCTTCGTGTAGAGGCGGAAATAGTTCTGGAACGTGATGGATGCGAAGGTGCGCGACTCCTTCTGGATAGCGACGCCCTCCTTCGCCTCGATCGCCTGGTGCAGACCCTCGCTCCAGCGGCGACCCGGCTGCATGCGGCCGGTGAACTCATCAACGATGATGACTTCCCCGCCACGCACCACATATTCCTTGTCGTTATGATAGAGCGCCTTGGCGCGTACGGCCGTCTCGAGATGATGTACGTACTTGATGCCCGCATCCGTATAGATGGAGCCGATCTCGAGCAGCTTCTCGGCCTTCTCGATGCCGGCGTCCGTCATGACGATCGCGCGATGCTTGTGCTCGATCGTGTAATCCTCGTCTTCCGTCATCGTCGCGGCGATCTGCGCGAAGCGCGTATAGAGGCCTTCGGCATCTGAAACCGGCGCGGAGATGATGAGCGGTGTACGGGCCTCGTCGATGAGGATGGAGTCGATCTCGTCGACGACCGCATAGTGGTGCTCTTTCTGGCGGATCTTGCTTGGTTCGTATTCGAGATTGTCACGCAGGTAGTCGAAGCCGTATTCGTTGTTGGTGCCGTAGGTGATGTCCGCGGCGTATGCGTCTTCGCGCGAGACAGGACGGAGGAATTCGTGCACCACCTTGAAGCCGCCTTGCTCGTCCTGGACCTTCTCGTCTTCCGCTTTCTCTTCCGGCGGGACCGCCGCGGGATCGTATATAAACGACGATTCGTGATTGAGGATGCCGGTCGTCATGCCGAGCGCCCAGTAGATCTGGCCCATCCACACCGCGTCGCGGCGCGAGAGGTAATCGTTGACCGTGACGACGTGGACGCCTTTGCCGTCCAAGGCATTGAGATACACAGGAAGCGTCGCGACGAGGGTCTTGCCTTCGCCGGTGCGCATCTCAGCGATGCCGCCTTTATGCAGCACCGCTCCGCCGATGAGCTGGACGTCGAAATGGCGCTGTCCGAGGGTGCGGCGCGAGGCCTCGCGGACCGCTGCGAAGGCTTCCGGCAGAAGCTCGTCGAGCGTCTCGCCGGCGGCGAGGCGGGTCTTGAATTCCAGCGTTTTAGCCTTAAGAGCGTCGTCCGAAAGCGCGCGGAAGCTCTCCTCAAGCACGTTCACCTTCGCGACGACAGGCTCCGCCTCGCGTAGGGCGCTGTGGGATCCATCTCCGAAAAAACGGGTTATAAGCGACATGGCAGTCGAGACATCCTACCCCAAATCCGTCGCTTTGGCGACGGATTAGCGACAGTTTTCTTCGAAATGCACGCATGCTACAAAGCACAATCCCTCCAGAAAGGAGGGATTGTTTTTTCGGAAGAAAGATTCCGAAGCGGCTTATGCGCGCTTCGACTTCTTTGCCTTCTTCGCCTTCTTTTTCTTGGCCATATGATTTTTTTAGTTTCCCTAGGGACTAAATACATTCGACCCGCATCATCGCTCTGCGCTGCGCTGTTGGGATGCGTTTTCCAAATTATGTCACTCGCCGCACGATATGCATGCGTTTCCGGAAATATTCTGTGGATAACTTTTATAAAAAATATTCGAAGAAAACTTTGATCTTTTTATTTTCCGATGAAAAATATTTACATATTTTTCATCGGATACATTTCGTATCAGGAAATAAAAAAGACCCACAAAGGAGGACGGGTGAGCCGCGACTATAAGGGAGCGGCGCAAGGCCGGAGGCGCTTGGCGCCGAGGCGGGGTCGCGCAATTCGCCAGCAGGCGAATATGCGTGACCGAGCACCATACCTCATGTTTCGCACATCACCGTCGCAAAAACATCGGAGTATAAAACAAAAAAGACCCACGAAGGAGGACGGGTGCGAGCTCCAAAAGTGAAAGTCAAATGTGAGTGCCGCCGCCCTCCTTCGTAGGTCCTTTCCCGATAAAGTCTATCACAAACGCAAACCCCGCCAGAGGCGGGATCTACGCGACTTTCTTTGAAGAGCCACAGCTTATGGCACTCACTGCATGATTATACCTGATGAGAAAGGCAGGGCAATACTGCCCCGCCTACTATGGCTTCACGCCGCTCGTGATCTGCAGGATGAGGGCATCAGATTGTGTTGCCGTCGCCGGGATGTCGCGTTTGAGAGCCTCGAGTATCTCGATCGCGTGAACAGGATCCCCTGCCGAGTAATACGCGTCGGCGAGAAGGAACCGCGCATCGACATTCTCGGGATTCTTCGCCACGAACGGCGTCCAGATCGCGACGATCCTGTCGAAACGGTTGCGCGAGGCATAGGCCGAAGCGATGCGGGAATCGGCCGCTGCGCCCGATGCGATATCATCTTTCAGAATGACTTCCGCCTCCGCCTCGCGTCCGGCACGGATGAGGGCTGCGCCATAGTATCTGCGCGCCTCCAGGTACGCAGGCTCGAGCTCGTATGCCTCCTTGAAATCCGCCAAGGCTTCGTCGTTCGCATTGCGCGCATATGCGTTGAGACCTGCCTCAAAGAGAAGGCCCTGCTTCTTCGGCGAGAGCGTACGCGCACGATCGAGCGCGACCTTCGCGTCCGCATAGGCGCCTGCGCGATCGAGGAGGATGCCGAGGAAGAACGGCGGCCGTGCGTTAGCCGGCGATTCGTTGCCCTGCTTCACCAACTCCTCGGCCGCCAAGGTGATGAACTGCTGCTTGAGGTCATTCGGTACGTTCGCTCCGACGACGCCCATCGCCGCCTGCGCGAGCTGCTCGCGCACTTCCTGCGTCCCGGCGCGCGAATAGCCGAGTGCCTTCTTGAAGAGATCGAAGTTCTTCTGCGGGCCTTCGGTCTGCGGCGAGATGGCCTGGATGAGGGTCTTATTCGCCGCGATCATGTGTGCATTCACGAACCATGCGACACCCCACACGACGACGACTGCGCCGACGGCTACGAACGGGAGGCTGTTGCGCGGCAGCAGCTGCATGGGCTCTTTCGTGGGGGCAGGAGCCGCGCCATTCGCTCGTGCCGCGATGTACGCGAGGAGCGAGACGAAGAGGACGTAGCTCAGGATGTTGTCGAACGTGAATACCAGATAGAAGAAATAGCCCGCGAAAAGCCCCGTGAGGATTGCGCGCTCATAGGGCGCGAACGCGCCACTTCGCCATACGGCAAGAAGCGCGAAAAGATACAACGAGAGATATCCCAAAAGACCGAGGATGCCGCCGGCGATCAGCCAGTCGAAGACGATATTGTGCGTGCGGTCGAACCATTGCTCCTGCGCATACATGCGCGGATCATAGTGATTGTCGAATACCGCGGCATAATTCTCCTGTCCCCACCCGAGGATCGGGCGCTCCTTGAATCCCTGCCACGCCATCTGCGCATTGTAGATACGCGCGACGGTGATGCCGTCGGATTTTATATTCGCGAGTCGCTGCAGCGGCTCGATGCGCTGCACCCACGCCTGCTCGCGCGCCATCCAGAAGCCGCCAGCGAGCACTATCGCGACGAGGATGACGACGCCTGCGCGCCACGCGACGCGGGAGCGCGGGGCAAGAACGATAAGGAGGAGTGCGGAAAGAAGGGCCCCTCCCAAAAGACCGAGTATGGCGCCGCGGGTCGCGGTGAAAAAGAGGATGAACGTATCGAGGACGATGATGCTGCCGTAGAACCATGAATAGAGGGCACGTTCGTTCTTCTCTGCCCATGCGCGCGACCAGAGCAAGGCGGCCATGAAGACATGGAAAAGCATGTAGACCGCCAGGTACGTCGCGTTCCCGAGCCTTGAATCAAGGCGCACGCCGCCCTGGTTGATGACGGCGAGCCCCGCCAGCTGAAGGAGGCCGTAGCCGCCGACGAGCACCGAGACGGCGAGCGTCGTATTCCACCAGTACCGCCAGAGTTTCTCCGTCGTGAGCATGGAGACGGTGACGAGGAAATACACGAAGAGGTGCGCGAGCGTCACCCAACCGTCCATGCGCTCGTAGTTGCTCCAGAAGCTCTTGAAGGGATACGTGCCGGACATATCCGAGATCGCGATGAGGACGACGAATGCCGTGAACGCCCACAAGAGCCATGAGCGGCGCGGGCGGTAGGCGGGATTCACGAGCGCCAAGGCGAGCCATGCGCCTCCAGCGATCTCGACGAGCATCCTGAACGCGAAATTCTTACCCGTTATGAACGGGAAGAACATCGAGTTGGCGACATAGAGGACGATGAACGGGAGCGCGAACACCCCGGCGAGCGCCACGTATCGTAAGGCTTTTTCAAGCGCCATAGGCGGGATTGTAGCATGGGCCGCACATGCTGCGTCATTGGGACGCGTCTTTATCCTCGAAGAACTCTTTCTCTTCCCCGAGTTCCCATACATCATGGTCCGCACCGAACAGATTCCGGACCGTCAGGATCCCGGTGTAGAGCGCATGATCCTGGTCCTTGTACTTGTACATGCCGGCACGGCCGATCATACGAAGATTCCCGAACGTCTCGAAATACGCGCGGAGACGTGCGAAGCCCTCCCGGAATCCAAGGTAATGCGTCGGGTACGCATCCGCATGGCGGACCACGAAGGCATCCACGAATTCCTCTTTCGTCATGAACCCGAGCGCGCACATCTCCGTGAGCACCGTCGCGATGATATCCGTATCGCTTTTCTGCCAGAACCCGTCCCCTGCGAAGCAATAGAGCTCGATCCCTATCGCCGAAGTATCCGGGTCTTTCAGCATGTCCGGACTGAAGGCTCCGTAGTTGCCGATGCGCGCGATGCGGAATTCGGTCGATTGGATGTAGAGCCACGAGTCCGGGAACAGGTCCTTGCGGTCCACTATCATATTGACCGCGATGTGGGCGCGGAACCGCATCGCTTCCGTGAGGGCAAGCACGTCCTTCGAGACGGCAGGCTCGAGTGATGCGATGAAGAGATTGCTCGGGATGCTGGAGAGGAAGATGTCGCCCGCGATGATCTCCTGCCCGCCGGAGTCCCGTTCCGCCACGACCGACAGTATGCGCGTCCCGTCGCGCCGCACTGCCGAGATATCCCCGCCGAGAAGGAAGGTGACGCCCGCGTCTTCAAGTTTTTTCTGCATCGTCTCGTAGAACATCCCTGCGCCGTACCTTGGGTAGAAGAAATGAGCACCGATATCCTCGGGTTCCTTCCGGGAAAGGATCGCATCCCGTATCGGGCCGAGGAGATCGCGGAGCTTGAGCGGCTTGATGCGCTGCCCGGCCCAATCCGTCCCCACTTCATCGGCGCCGATGCCCCAGACTTTCCTCGTGTAGTCGCGGAAGAACGCGCGCGATATGCGGTTGCCGAAGGTCTTCGTCGTCCACTGCGCAAAGTTCTGCGGCTCCTTCCCGCGCCACAGTATCTGCGCCTTGAAGAAACTCAGGCCCGCGAGGAAGCTCTGCCATACGCCGAGATTCCACAGCGCATTCGTTATCCGCAGCGGATAGGTGAAGAATCGTCCCCGATAATAGATGCGCGTGACCCGGGGGCGCTCCAAGAGGTCTTCGCCGAGTATCTCTTTCCAGAGCGCCTCGACCTCGCCGTATTTCGTGAGGAACCGGTGCGGCCCCATATCGAAGTAATAACCCTTGAATCGCACCGTCCGCGCGAGGCCGCCGACGCGGTCATTGCGATCGATGACGGTGATGTGTTTCGCGCCTTGCTTGTAGAGTTCCCATGCGGCGCCCATGCCCGCAGGCCCGGCGCCGAGGATGACGAACTCCTTATCCTTGATATCTTCCGAAGACATGGGCAGATTATACGCGAACTCCGGTCATGCCGCTCCGGGTCAGCACGCCACCGCCCGGCCTCCCTTCTCAATCGATTCGTGTGCCGCGGCGATGAGTCGCACGATCCTCGCGCCGAAGGCGAGTTCCGATCTATCGCGTGATCCCTGCGCGATGGCACCGACAAAGGCGCGGAGTTCGCGCTCCAGCGGCTGTCCGCTTTCATATGCAGGATAGGAGATCGAGGGTGTCTGGGGCGTGAGGCGCGCTCCCTCGACCAAAGGGCCGAATCCTTCGTAGAGCTCAAGCTTCTGTTCCGGCTTCGAATCATAATAAACGAGCGTGCTTCGCTCCCCGATGATCGCCAGTCGCGTGCGCTTCTCGGGAGAAAGCCAATTCACGGTCGAGAGAAGCGGCGCTCCTCCGCTGAATTCGTATCGCACCATGCCGATGTCGTAGAGGGCCGGGATCTGCGGACGCAGGCTATTGATCCCCCACGCCTGCACTGATACCGGTTCTGCATCGAAAAGACGCAGCGCCATCGAGAGCGGATGCGGCAGCCAATCCCAGAGGACGGACGCGTCGGGACGGAACGGCCCGTTATTCATCCCTTCGAAAGACGCGTAGCGGATGGGGCCGAGCGAGGGGAGAAGCTCCCGCGCCTTCAGGAATGCAGGATTATGCAGATGGATATGCCCTACTTGCACGAGAGAGTCCGACTTTTCCGCAGCGGCAAGGAGTCGGTCCGCATCGTCCGCCGAATCCGTGAGGGGTTTCTCGATGAGAAGCGGGGTCCCGCGCTCGATCAAGGGGAGCGCGAGCGCCATGTGCGTCGAGATCGGCGTCGCGATGATCGCGCCGTCGATATCCGACGGCGCCGTTTCTCCTCTTCCCACGAGCGTGACCGAGACATCAGGGAAACCCTCGAGCGTGCGGAGGATGTTCTTCCCCCATCGACCGTGCCCGAAGAGCGCGAGGCGTGTCATAGGCTATTCAGCGTACCTCCCGCGGAGGTATCGGCAAGAGATAGCGGTATTTCCCGGATAGCTTCTTCCGGATGTCATCGAGATATTCATACGCAAAGACGACGAGGACATCGGGGCGGTCTTTCTTGAGATGCTCATTCGGCACTATCGGCATGTGCATGCCGGGCGTAAAACGGTTCTGTTTGAGCGGACTATCGTCCACGATGAAATCGATGAGTTCCGGCCCTATGCCACCGAAATTCGTCAGCGTCGCGACGCGGGCAGGCGAGCCATACCCCGCGACTTTGAGTCCCTTTTTCTTGTAGCTCTCGATCTTTTTCTTGAGCGCGATGATCTGCGCTTGTGCGTCTTTGCTGAATTTTCTCATCTTCTGCGGCGTGAGGTTGCGCGCTTCTTGCGCGATGAGCCGCTTCACCCGCGCGGTCGGCTTTGTGCCGAAACCCTTTTTCTGCGCGGTCACCCGCAAGGATCCTCCATGCACGTCGGTGATCTCGACGTCGGAGAGGTACATGCCGTGCTGCCGGAATAGTTTCTCGAAAGAGGTCACTGAAAAATAGAAGATGCGATCGAGATAGAAGCGTTCGAATGTCATTTTCTTGAGTATCGTGAAGTTGTATTCGACCTCGACGATGAAGCGGCCATCGTCCGTAAGAAGCGATTTTACATCCTCGATGAACTTGTGCGGGTCCTGGAGGTGCGAGAACATGCTGAGACCGGTAATGACGTCGGGTCGGCCGTATTCTTTCTGTATCTTCGCCGCGCTTTTCGTATCGAAAAAAGCAGTAAGGGTCTCGTAGCCCGCATCGTTCGCTACCTTCGAGACATTGATGGATGGCTCGACACCGAGGGATTTGATGCCCATCTCCTTCAGGGGTTTCAGCGAGATCCCGTCGTTCGAGCCGACATCTACGACGAAATGCGCATTGTTCAGTTTCTTGCGTGCAAATGCCGCGTAATGCCGGACGAGCCCGCGGTTTACGGACGAAAGGTAGTAGTAATCCTTGAACATCGTGTCCCGGGACACCAGAGTCCCGAGCTGGATATTCTTGCAGTTCGGGCAGAAGAAGACCTTTACGCGGAAGAATTCCTCGGATTTGAAAGCTCCCCGTTTCGGATATTTATTGGCCATCGGCTGTCGGCCAAGGTCAAGGAATTCGAAAGGTTTTTTACTCAAGCAAAGCCCGCATTGCATAGTCATTTATTGAGACGACACTATACGCCAAACCCTGGATCTTTGCCACAACGAGCGCGCACCGATTCCCGCAAACAGGAACAGTAATGGGTAGAGCCCTAGGCTATATCGGCTCATGTCCGTGCCGACGGGGTTCAGTCCGCCTGAAAGAAGCGCATTGATACCGACAAGTGCTACTGCGAAAAGCCACCAGGGCCGGTAACGATTAATAGCGACGGCCACGAGCGCAAGCGCATACACGGCGAGCCAGAACATTTGGCCGACAAGGAGCATTGTCTGCACCATGGCGGCCGGTACGGCAGCGAAGAGTGCCGGCACCTTTTCTGCCAAAACGCCAGTTACGAGAAATTCATACCTGTCAGTCACGAATGAATTGAGAGACCGTTTGCCGTACACGAAGGCAAAACCGAGCAAGTCTCCCTTGGTTGCTTCAAAAAACGCGCGCTGGTAGTGTGGTACGTATTCGAAGGAGAAACGTCGGTATTGCTCCTCCTGAGGCAGATCAGGCAATGCATTCGGGATACTGAGGCCTTTGTCGTGGGCGAATTCCATGAGAGGAAATACGTACACGACATACCAACTCGCGCTGGTGAGCGACGCTTGCCCGAACGTGACATAATTCCGGATAAGCCATGGCGAGACGACGACAGCGAACATCGCGAGCGCGACCGCGATATCGCGACCGATGTGACGTATCGATCTGCCCGCTCTATACGCCTCCCACGCGATGAATAGCAGGAACACGGGCGCACAATATAACGCGATAGGTCTCGTGAGCGCCGCAAAGCCCAGCGAAAGCATCGACATCGCAGGTTTTTTGGCGAGGAGCAGATATACCGACGTGATGAAGAGGAATGCGAAGAGCGTGTCGGACATCAGAAGCCCGCTCCAGAATATCGACATCGGCTCGAATGCCATCAGAAGCCCTACCGAGACCGCGATCGGATACGAATCACTGATGTTCCTTGCGATGCTGTATGAAAGCATCGCCATTACCGCACCCAGAAACGCCTGCGCGAGCGCGATTGTCAGCAATGGGAGTTTCAATAGCAGAAACGCTGCGACGAACCAGGGATAGAGGGGAGTATGGTACGCCTCAGGGTAATATGGTGCGCTCGCGGCGAGACTGTATACACCCTCATCCACTAAGTTCCTTGCCAATCGGTAATAGAAGAATTCCGCGTCGGAGAATGCTATGAATCCGTGCTCGCCGGAGAGGAATTGTACGGCGAGCGCGTAAAGAGCCCGTACGGAAAAAGCTAGTACAAATAGAACGATCAGGGTCCGATATTCTTTCGAAAATCGTATCAGCGCACGCAGTGAGATGACCAGAGCCATAGATGGTAATCTCATCGATATTTCCCGAACTTCATTTGGAGCCACAGCTTGAGAGCGTTTCCGACGGTCTTCAGAACGATACTCAACTTGGCGTTCTTGACGGTGCCGAACCTGCGAACATGATAGAACGACGGGGCCTCACCTATCCGATAGCCCTCGCGCATGAAGCGCACGAGAGTTTCAGCAAGTATGAATACTCCGCCTGTGCCGCGCAGATCGATGGTTTTCACTTTGTCCGCCCGCCATATGGTCACCCATCCCACGTCCATATGCCGAATCCCGAAAAGGAGGGCCAGAAGCATCAGGTACCCGTGCGTCATCATCATGCGCCAGAGCGTATAATCGGGCCTTCCGCCGCGATAGCCCAGTACCATATCGTTCGCTTCCATTACTTCGAAACAATGACGCATATCATCGACGGTAAACTGCCCGTCGGCGGGCTCATAAACGATGAACTCTTTCCGCGATGCATCGATCCCGTCGCGTATAGCGCGGCTGAATCCTTCGTTTTTTTTGCGGATAACGCGTAGCTGATCGAATCTTTTCTGGAGCTCCTCGCAGATTGCGGGAGTCTCGTCACTGCTGCCGTCATCGACGACGATGACCTCGAAATCGTCGAAATATTCCGGCAGTTTCAGCATCGTGTCTTCGACGACCCATGCGATATTTTCCTCCTCGTTATACGTCGGAATGATGACCGAAAGACTCGTTTTGGGATATTTGGTGGTCATTGAACCCGCAGTATATCCCACCTCATGCGCAGGCTATAGCGATCTGAGTTTCCGGAAGATAGACCAGGGTAAAAACCTGTAGACGGTCATGACCACAGCCCACCACCACGGTAGGTAGGTACCGATGCGGTCGCGGTCCAGTCCGGCGACGATCTTTTTCGCCACATATGAGGGGTCCGCATACGGAAGGATGCTTTCCCGGCCGAAGGTCATCTGGGTATTCATGAATCCGACGCGGTAATATTGGATCCGACACGAAGTCCACGTCAGTTTCTGATGGAGGCCTTCGAAGAAGAATTCCAGCGCCTGTTTCGAGGCCGCATACACAGTGTTCCTGGCACGGGCACGGGCCTGGGCCACGGTTCCTATTCCGACGCATGCGCCATTCCTGCTCTGGATGAGATCGGGCAAGAATGCCAGCGCTATCCTGACAGGAGCCGCGAAGTTCACCTGAATCAACCGGTCGACATCATTTTCGGAAAGTCCTTCGAAATCGCGCTCAGGATCCGACTGTCCGGAGACCAGAAAAAGGCAGTCGGGTTTGCCCAATTGGGAGACGCAGGACTCACGAAGTGCCGCTGCTGGGATTTCGCGGATATCGGCAGCATGAATCGCCACGCGGCGCTTAAAACGGATCTTAAGATCTGCCGCTAGCGCCTCAAGGTCGCGCCGATCCGTGGCGACCAGGAAAAGGTCGTGACCTGCGGCAGCCAGTTCTTCGGCGAGAGCCCGCCCCAAGCCCGCAGACCCACCTATGACGACGGATCTCAAAGGCATAATTTATCTGAAAGAGCCGAGGCGAGCTGACGATGAGGATCATACTCCGCCAAGAGGTCGCGGAATTTCCCGTACTCCGGGTACTCGCTTGCGATTAGATCCTTGGTTACGCGAGAGTCTTTGGCGATATTGTCGATCGCCCCCATGTGGACGTTCAGCTCATCAAGCGCGTCATGAAAGCCCTGGTTCGCGGCGTTCGGCATGACCTCCATGGAGATGACGATTCCGGTTCCTGCGAAACGCAAGTGACACTGCTTCCCGGAAAAGAATTTGCAGGATCCGAAGACTATCTGCGGACGGTATTTCCGGAGGAGCGCCTCGAATTTCTCAATATACGGATCCAGCTTGGCCTCGGGCACCAGCATCTGGCGCTCGACGAACCCCTTCCTGCCATACCAGTCGAAATAGAATGACATCTCCGCGATCGGATAGTTGAATCTATAGAAAGGCATCCTCTCATACGGCTTGAGGCGTGTGTTCAGGGTACGGTACGCTGCATTGAACGCAGGTATCGTAAGACGATTGAAAAGCGCGAAGCGACGCGTGGGCTTACGCTCCAGGCTTTTGAACGTCATCAGGAGTTCGGGAGCGGTATCTTCTTCGCTGAAGGCAGCAGCATAGACGAATCCACGGCCCAGGCCTTTTCCGAAAGAGGTAAAGTCATTGAAGCTATGCAGAGAATCCGCGGTCTGGCTTTCGTTTTTCATCACTTGGAACATGTGGTGAAGATCCGTAAAGGGTATCTTTTGGACATTGAGCCACGGACTCGGGATGCGTTTCAGACGGAGCTTTGCTTTTACAATCACTCCCGTAAGCCCCATGCCACCGATAGTCAGCTCGAAAAGGGTCGTATTCTCATTCCGAGAGCATGTGAGAAGCCCTTTCTGCGGATGAAAGAGCTCGATCTCCTCGACACACGATTCGAAAAACCCCTCTCGGAATTGATTCTTGCCGAAAACATTAAAGGCGATGCAGCCGCCTATGCTGATCTGAGGATGCCCTGGTTCCACAGGAACCCTAAGTCCTTGCGGGCATAAGAAAAGATGAAGCTTGTGCAGCGAGATGCCGGCTTCGACCACGATCGTCGGCTCCTCACCCGAAGGTTCAAATGCCAGGATCCGGTTGAACTTGCTCAGGCCGAGCGAGATGGATTTGGAACCGAACGAAGCCGCGACATAGGAAAGCCCCGCCCCACGAGGAATATAGCGTTCGTTTTCAGGAAGTTGTTCTAAAAAACTGTAGCGATCAGGCTCGATGTAGTCGGCAACGCATTCTGTTTGTCGGTCGAGGCTGAAAAAGAGCCGTTTTGCAGTTTGCATTGAGCGTTCTAGATAAACCGACGGCACAATTGATAAATTGAGGCCATTCCCTTACCCTTTAACATAGCATGCGGTGTGCGCATACAGCGCACTACAGCCACTCCGGATGATCCATCGTCCAACGGACGACCTTTCGTAAACTTTCATTGAACGCGATAGGGAATGAGTACCCTTCCTTTGCGAGCACGGAGCCATCGAGTGCATACCGGAGGTCGTGACCCGGACGGGACTCATGGAATCCGACCAGCTCGTATTTGAGCTTCTTCTGCTTCCTGCCTTTGGCGGCGAGATATTCGTTCACGTATTTCGTCACGAGCTTCGCAAGCGCGAGATTATCGATCTCGACCTCTCCCACGACATTGTACTTGCCCTCTGTCGCCTCGCTGTCGAGCACTTTTCCGTTCTGGAGGAGCCACACGGTCGCCGCGCTGATGTTGCGCGCGTGGAGATAGTGGCGTTTGCCGGCCAGGGTGCGCTGCCTATTCGCATGGATATGGAGCATGTCGCCGGAAAGCACCTTCCGGATGACGAGCGGGATGAATTTCTCGCGGTTCTGCCGCTCGCCGAAGATGTTCATGCAGTTCGTGACGAAGATGGGCATGCGATACGTATGCGCGTATGCGATGCATGCCTGTTCGGCGGCGGACTTCGAGGCCGCGTACGGATTATTCGGGTTGTGTCGATCCCACTCCTTATAACTCACATGGTCCGGTGCCGGACCATAGACCTCGTCAGTGGAGAAGAATTGGAATTTCCCTTCGAATGCGCGATCGGACGATCCGGGTTTGAATTTCTTATTCGGGCGCAGTCCCCCCTTCCTCGCATAGTTGAGCAGGTTCACGGTGCCGATGCAGTTATCCTGGAAAAAGAGGAGCGGGTCCTCGATCGAACGGTCCACATGCGAGCCCGCAGCGAGATGGATGATGTAGTCGAACGGGCCCCCGAGCATGCGGCCGACCGAATCGTTTATCTCCGCCTTCAGATCGTGGAACACGACGCGGACGCGATGCTTCTCCTTGGCCCACACATTGATGCCAGGGAGGCGATTCAGGTTGCCGGATGTGTCCAGCCGTTCAAGCGCCGTGATATTCCAGTCGGTGTTCTTGAGGACGTGTTCGAGCAAGTGGTGACCGACGAATCCGGCGGCGCCGGTGATAAGGACTCGTTTCGGCGACTTCCCGGTCGTACGAGCCTTCACGGGCTTCGATGGTTTTTTACGCATCCCGTTAGAAATAGGACGCGGACTCAATGAGCCAGCGCCTATATGCTTATTGCTTCTAGAGTTGATCATCATGAAAAGACGGGAAATCTGTGAGCGTCCGCTATTTCTAACGGGACGCATGCCACATCAAATACCAGTTTGTATGAAAGCGCAAGGCAGCGCCGAGAGGCTGCTGCCGATCATGAATCAGTATCCCGCTCTTCGTCGACGATGCGCGTGAGCGGAGCGATGTCGACGACACCGTTCGTCAATAGGATCGATGGGCCGCCCAGCGCATAGGGCGCACCGGCACTATCCATCGCGTTTCCGCCTGCTTCGGTCACGATAGCTATAGCAGCCGCCACATCCCACGGTTTCGTCCTGAGGTGCATGAAGATATCTCTCTTCCCTTCGGCTACTTCCATCGCCTCTATGACCTGACTTCCGAGTTTTTCCATAGAGACGACCTCGGCGCCCAGTCTTCCCACGACGCGTGCGGTCAGATCATATTCGCGCTTGTCTTTGGGATAGGGATAGTCATATATGAGCCGCGCATCTGAAAGCGATCTGGTCGTCGACACGGCCATGCGCGCGCCGTTCAGGAACGCGCCGCGGCCTTTTTCCGCATAAAACAGCTTGCGCAGCACCGGTTGATAGATGACCCCGGCACATACCTCTCCTCGCCGGACGAGGCCTACCGAGATACCCCAATACGGATTGAGCGCTGCCTCCGTGGAACTCGCGACCCCCTCGTTGTAATAATTACTCGTCCCATCGATGGGATCGATGATCGCGACGAGATCGTGCGCAAGAACGTCAACAGTCTCGCTGCCCGCAAGCTCCTCGTCCATGAACATGATGCCGGGAAACTGCATCGAGAGATTCCCGCGCACCGCAGACGATACGGCACGATCCCCTTCGGTCACGATATCCTCTTTCGTGGATTTGACTTCAGACGTCAGGCCCCGCATGCGCATGCTGATCGCAAGATCCCCTGCGTCCCGTACGGACGCTAACAGACGCGGGCTCAGCAGCCCCCCTTCAAAACCTTCGGGATCCTTGGTACGCTCCATGGGATAGAGAGTAGTCTATCGTATGTTCGAAATCAAACCGATACCGGCTGAGACGAAACGCGGATGGAAAGTCCTCATCGACGGTGCTGAAATAAAACCTGCGCATATCAGCCTCGAATCGGGATTCGGAACGCTGGAGTACGGCTTGCGGCCTGAGGGATACGATGGCTGGACGTTCAAGGAAAAGAACGGGGGAGGTTCGATCCTCATCCCCTATTCACGCATCGACGGCGATATCATCGTCGGGCTCATCGAAGAGCGTCGGCTGAACATAGGGGAAACGCCGGTCTTGTGCGCCATCGGCGGCTTCGTCGATCCGCACGAATCGCATCGCGACGCACAGATACGCGAAGCCCGGGAAGAAACCGGCCTTGATAGCTCCGAAGCGAAGCGGCTCGAGGGATTGCCCGCGAACACCAATAGGTCGTTCTTCGTGACCGATCCGAGCCTCGACGAAGGCGTCGATGCATATAGCCTGTATGTCCCGCAGGAGCGGCTCAGGAAGACATCGGATGGCACCTGGCAATTCGGCGACGATGCTCCGGATCCTGATGTGATGATCGAGAAGCGGCATGCGGTGCGTTTCCTGCCGTGGCGGGAGGCGATCCGGCGAACGCCGGATGCGATCGCGCGCGCAGGGATCGCTCAGCTTCTTGCGGATCTCCTATAGCGTCGCGTCCTGACGCGAGGGGGCGGACGGCGCATGCGTGACACCTCTCAGTATGGATGACGCGCCGTAGAGCGCGACAAGGGTGACGAGCGGAAGCGCAGGGAGCCGGTATTTTGCATCGACGAAAAGGCCGCTTGCGACGATGAGATACGCATACATAGCGAAAAAGAGCGTGAATGCGAGGAATGATAGCCGGTCGCGCTTCCAGGCGATGATCCAGCCCCAGAATGCGAGCATATACAGGCTTACGAGCACAAGCGCCCAGATTATTTTCGGAAACGCGAGGAGCGAGGCATGAGCGGCGCCAGGCAAATCACCGCGAAGCAGCGTCTCGTGGATATTCATCTTCGATTCGGGATCGTACGAGAAAGGAAGGATCGCGCTGTGCCCATAGTAATAGATCGCCGGCAGGTCGGACACGAAGAGATTGCGCAGGCTCCCCATCGCATGCCCTTGCGCGTATGCGTATGGCTGCGCGTGGATGCGTGCAAGCGCAACATCGGTGAAGTAGCTTTGGAATGCCGGATGCCGGCTCGGCTCACGGCTTGCGGCACGTATCTCCTCCGGTATCCGTTCATCCGGAAGCGGTAGATCCGCAGTGTAATACTGATACAGGTTATATCCTGCGACCGTAGAGACGGTCCATGTCCCGAAGAGAGCGTGATTACGCAGCAGCCACGGGGAGAGGATCGCAGCGACGATCACCGCTGCGAGTACGGCCGATCGCGCCTCCTTCATCCACGACCCTCTCCGGAAAAAGACAACGAAGAGGAGATGGAAGATGAATACGAGGGCGGTGATATAGAGCGCGCTCGGCTTGGCCAGTATGGAAATGCCTGAAAGTGCGGCGACAATATAGAAATCCATCGCGGACGATTTTGTCCACGATCTCACGAGGAAAAAAGAGATGCATGTAAGCAGGAACACCAGAAGCGCGTCCGGTTCCGCGATCTGGCTGCGGTAGAGGAAGAGCGGCTCGACTGCCAGCAGCGTGCCTGCGATCATCGCCATGCGGTGCGACACGAAGAACCGCGAGAGCTTGTAGAGAAAAACGGGCGCGAGGGCGAGGACGAAATTCAGAAGAAGGATCGCGAGCCAGATCAAGGGAAGACCGCCGACCGCGACGAACGGAAGGAAGTAGAGCGGCAGAAGCGGCGTACGGAGCGCATCAGGTTCGAACGGCGGGCTCGCGAAGCGCGAGTACCCGTTCCCTTCCGCGAGATTCTTCGCGATCGTCACGTAGTGCTGCGTATCGTTGTCCGTCACGCGACCATCTGTCGAAAGGAAGAAGCTATGCGGACCGTACGAAAAGAGGAGCGCGCCGAAGACAAGAAGATGCAGGACGAGCGAAAGGCAGTAGAGCGTATACACTGCCCTCTTTTCTGCCCACAGCGAGCGGATGCGAAGAAAGATGTCCATCATCAATAGCTCACGTCTTTGACCTCATATTCGTGAGCACTGACCATATGCGTACCATCCGCGGCGAGTATTCTTTCGGCGAGCTCGAAGCCCATCTCGATGGAGTTGTCGGAATTGTTGTAGCGGAAGATGCCGGTCCGTCCCAAAAGGTGCTCGTGCTTCGTCTCCAAGAATCGGACGATCGCATCGAGCTTCGCCTTGTAGTCGAGGTCGTAGAACGGATACGCATGCGTCACGCGGAACACCAACCCTTCTTCGACATGCTCTTTCTTCACATATCCGACGCGTGCCGCATCGGCGATGGTCCGCTCGATGAGCGCCTCATCGCTCATCTTCCATTCCGGAGAATCCGCGAATGCGGTGATGTCGAAACAGATGGATGTTTTTCCCGGCGGGCACATCTGGGGCGACCAGTTCGAGAACTCGACCGCGCGATTGAAGATGATGTTCTCGTCGGGGAAATAGAGCCAATGGTCGTTGGAGACCCGGGGAACGTCCAAAAAGAGATAGACGAAGATGATATCCATGTATGAGAGGCCGGCGAGATGCTTCTCGACGGCGGCGTCCCGTCGTTCCTGCAAAGCATAGTACGCATGCAGCGGGATCGTCGAGATGAGCTGCGCATACGAGACCGTACGGGAGACCCCTCCCTGCTCGAACGTGACCGTGCGTCCGGAGGTATTCACGCCGGTAATGGTCGCCTTCGTGAGGATCTGCGCGCCCTTCGCCTGTGCCGCGCGCGCGAGCGCATCGGGCATCTCCTGGATGCCGCGCAGCGGATAATAGAACGGGCCGCCGTCAGGGGCGAGACTGTCATCTGCAAGATCGTATGATCGGAAATCGAGCGTGAGGATCTTCTTCACGATGCGCTTCAGGAGCTTGACGAGATCTTCGCCTTGGAGCCGCTGATCGGCCCAATCGGCGGAGATCTCCCGCGGATCATGCCGCCATACTTTCGCCGTGTACTGCTTCGCCATCACCTCATAGAGCTTGTAGCCGTATATATGGCTGAACCAATCCTCGAACGATCGCAATCCTTTCTTGTCCCGGAAGCGCTTCGTGAGCATGTTCCATACGAATGAGAACCCCGCAGGGATGCTCTTCGTAAGCGGCATCGCGCGCAAAAGGTCCTGCACCTCGAACGGATACTTGATGTATTTGCCGAACATGTAGTTGCGGCTCTTCTTTACGTGTTTCTCCATCGTCAGGCCCGGAAGCGAGAGGATCTCGTCGAGGAGCGCCTGATTCTTCGTATGGAACCGGTGTGCGCAAAAGTCCAGAAAGAACCCTTTATGGTGGAGGCTACGCGAGAGGCCGCCGACGACGTCTTCTTTTTCCAGGACGAGAACGGATCTGCCGTGCTCGCTCACGCGCTTCGCGAAGCCTAATCCGGAGACACCGCCTCCCAAGACGACGAAATCAAAGTGCTCCGACTGCATATGATGCTCGCATACTACGATGGATGATGTTGAAATCAAAGGCGGATTTTGCTTTCATCTTTCACGCAGAAAAGATTCGCACACTCGCGCTCGGGAATGGACGCGAGGAACGAGACATCGTCGGATATCGGCTTCTTCTCCTTCGCGCGCTCGTCGATTTCGAAGAGCGAGAAACCTGCGTTCCTCAGAAGCTGGAGCGTCCCCAGCGGATCATGCCCCGCTTTCCGGATTGCCGTCGGCGTGAATTCCATGAAAAGGAACGCGGCCCGGGCGAGCGTCTTCTGCATCCCCGCGAGCGCGAGTGATTCTGCCCCTTCGATGTCCATCTTGATGACGTCGATCCTCTCGATGCCCCGCTCTGCGAGGAATGAATCGAGCTTCGTCGCGCGCACCGGTATCGAACTATCGAACCCTTTGTCAATGGTACGGTCCTTGATCACCGAGTGCTTCCCTTTGTTAGTGCCGAAGAGATTGAGCGTGAGCGTCCCGTCTGTATCGGCGATCGCCATCATGTGCGTCTCGACATTCTTGAATCCGTTGCTCTCTATCGTCTTCGTGAGCATCTCGAAATTCTCGGGCGCGGGCTCGAATGCGATGACGTGTCCCGTCGCTCCCGCACGCGTGGCGGCTATCACCGTGAAGTAGCCGATGTTCGCGCCGATATCGATGATGGTCATGCCCGGACGGACCACGTCGCGGAAGATCGCCGTCTCGTATGGCTCGAAGACGCCGAAGGCGACTGCGGCGGATACGGCAGGGTCGTTCTGATTGAGCGCGATGATGCCTTCGGGGATCCGCACGCTCGCGGGCAGAAGCGCCGTGATGAGCGGATTCCCTAATCTGCCCAACGGCCCGCGGAAAAGCAGCGCGTAGATGCGCGCGGGCATGCCGCCGGGCATGAGGCGCAGGATGCCTTTGACCGTCGTGCGCGCGAGCTCTCTCGCCGTGGTACTCATCGTGTTTGCAGGGTATCATGGAAATCTTCTTGTGATATGCCAACTCTCCCGGCCCGCTTCGGTCCGACAAAAACCTACTTCGGATTGCTGCTATGCCTCCTCGCGATCGTCGGCTTCTATGCGACATACCGTCTCACGGAAAGCCCGCCGACATGGTACGACGAAGGCATCTATATCCAGGTCGCTGAGTCGTTCAGCGAGCGCGGAGAGCAGACGATCCAAGTCGCCCCGGACGAGTTCAAGCAGGTCGATTTCCTCACCATAGGCTATCCCCTTATCGCGCCGGTCGCGCTCTCGCTCACGCTCTTCGATGACTCGCTCCTCGCCGCGCGCGTGCCGATGGTACTCTTCATCGTCCTTGCGGCGTTCTTCGCCTGGCTGCTTCTCTATCGCACGCTCGGCCCGCGCGAGGCGCTCCTCGGGCTCGCCCTCCTCGCGACATTCCCCATCCTCTACGGCAATGGGAAGAACGTGCTGGGCGAAGTGCCGGGGCTTTTCTATGCGATGCTCTCTCTCCTCGCGCTTCACCGGCTGCAATCGCGACACTTCGAGGGTATGGGGAATTATGCCCTCCTCGGGCTCGCGACAGGCCTCGTGGCCGCGACCAAACCCGTCTTCATGCTGGTGCCTGCGGCGATAGGCCTCGTCCTTCTCCTCAATATCCGATCGATCCCCTTGCGCTCTAAAAATATCGCAGCAGCGCTTATCGCGTTCATCGCGCCGCTTGCGCTCTGGATGTACCTGCAATTCGGGCAGGTGAGCCCTGCGGCGATCCTCGCCTACTACGCCAACCCCTACGGGGTCGCATCGATACCGGGTACCATGGCGCACAATCTGCTCGGATTCCTCACGGAAACGACGCCGCTCTACGCTGCTGCGCTCATGTCCTTATGGGTCCTCGCGCTCCTCATCCGGCTCTACCGGCGGGAAAAGATATCGCTCGTCGAACAATCAGCCTTCGCCTTCTCGGTACTCATACTGTTCGCATACCTGCGCACGGCAGGGTGGTATCGCTATCTTTTCCAGGCCATGGTGTTCGCGCTCATGTTCACGCCGCATTCCCTGCAGATCGTTGCCGAAGCGGTCGGACGGCATCTCGCCTTCGTTCGCCCGCATGCGGCACGCATCACGATCCTCGTCGTCGCAGGGCTCGCGATGATGCAGTTCTATCAGCTCAATTACTCATCGTGGGTCGCCGAATATTATGCGAGCACGCGCACCGCGAAGATGATCGAGTATTTCTCCACCTATCCGGAAAACAAGAGCATCTTCATATATAACAGCCCTGCGGCCATCATATTCCTCCCGACGAAGCGGTATTATCAATACCTGCAGCCGACGGATGCGATTTCCTACGGGAGCGAGCAGCTCCATCTCATCGAAGAGGGCGCCCCTGACATGATACTGATCGCGCCGGAGACATACGCCCGGGATGAAGCGCTCTTCGATCGATATATGGAAAGCGGCATGGCGGCGGCATATCTCATACTGGAACGCAAGTAGATCCTGCATGCTACCATTCCCCCGTCATGATCTCCCTCGTCATACCCGTATATAACTTCGAGGAAAAGCTTCCTGCGAGCATCGACCATCTCAAAGCATGGCTCGCTGCGCGCTCGGACGTGCTTGAGGTCATCCTCGTCGACGACGGGAGCACGGACAAGACCCCGATGATCCTTCGGACGATCGATCTGCCGATGCGCGTCATCACGCTCCCGTCCAATCAGGGAAAGGGGGCGGCCGTCCGCGCGGGGATACTCGCCTCCAAGGGCGATCATGTGTTCTTCACCGATATCGATCTGCCGTACGATCTGAGCGCGGTCGATACCGCGCTCGAACGATTCGGAAAGGGCGCCGACATCGTCTGCGGCTCGCGGCATCTCTCGGATTCGGCGTTCGTCGCGACGCGGCGCATCGAGCGTCAGCTCTCGAGCTCTCTCTTCGCCTGGCTCGCGAACACGATACTACTCGAGCCGGTCGCCGATACGCAATGCGGATTCAAGGGACTGCGCGCCGATGTCGCGCGCGCGATCTTCCGCGACCTCAGATCATCCGGGTATATCTTCGATGTCGAGATGCTGTACCTGGCGCAGCATAAAGGGAGCGCGGTCGCATTCGTGCCGGTGACGCTCATCAACGAATCGAGCACGTCGATCCACCTCCTGCGCGACGGCGCGGGCATGGCACTGGCGCTTGCGAAGCTGTATGTGCGTACGCGCGCGAGCCTGACGCGACGCGACATGTATTTCATCGCGACTCTTGGCCTTGCTATCGCGGTCCTTCTCATACCGATCCTGCAGAATCTCGGCGCGCTTTCTCTCCTCGTGCAGCGCGGCTTCCCGATGCCGCTTATCATCGCAGCCCTCCTTATCATCATCCCGACGGCACTCGTATGCGGCGCGCTGGGAATCGCGCTCCTGCCGCTGCATAAGCACAGCGCCGCGGAATTCAGCCGGTATGCGGTCGTGGGAGCCTTCAATACCGCGCTCAACGCCGCGATCTTCAACTCGCTGCTTCTCATAAGCGGCGTGTCGCAAGGGCCGCTGGTCACCTTCTTCGCCCTCATCACCTTCGCCGTGGTCATCTCGCAGTCGTTCTTCTGGAACGTGTTCTGGACGTTCGATCGGGCCGCGCCCCAGGACCGCCGCCGGCAATACGCGCGGTTCTTCACGATCACCAGCGCCACCGCGCTCGTGAACCTCGGCATCATCCACATCCTCATCAACATCGTCGGTGCGCCTGCAGGGATGCCTCCCGCGATATGGGCGAATGTCGCGCTCCTCTTCACGATCGTGACCGCGATCATCGGCAATTTCCTCGGCTATAAATTCCTCGTGTTCGCGAAGTAGCGGTATACTTTGCCTCACGGAGCCATGCAATCCTACGTAAAAGACCTGTGGGCGCTCGTGTTAATGATGGCACTGGCCATCGCCAATTTCACCGCTTTCGGTCTCATCCATGATCCTGGCTGGAAAGATGCGGCGGATTACAGTGCTTATGCGAAGAATCTTATCCTCGGGAACGGTTACAGTCTGGACGGCATCACCTTCAGCATCTATCGCGAACCCGGTGTCTCGCTCTATCTCATCCCGTTCTACAAGGTCTTCGGGATCGAATCGCCCATCGCCCTCCTGGCCTCATCGTTCACGCAAGCGCTTCTGCTTGGGCTTCTCGGGTTCCTCATCTATCGCATCTTGAAACAGTACGGCGAAACCTGGGTCGCCCTTGTGGCCGGTATCTGTATCGCGTCACAGCCGATACTCGGCCATCACACCAACGAAACCGGCGCAGAAACCCTTTTCACCGTCATGCTGGGCGTTATCTTCCTCATCTGCGCGCGCATCATTCGCTCTCCGGCGACGACACCATGGTATTGGTATGCGCTTCTCGGGCTCGCTTGTGGCTATGAGACACTCGTACGATTCCAATTCGTACTCTTCCTTCCGTTCATTATTTTCTTCTTCCTGCTCTACGCCCGACCTCTTTCATGGACCATAATCCGCAACACGCTCATTGCGCTCGCGGTGTTCGCGGTATTGCCGCTCTCGTTCGCGTCCTACATCTATGCGAATACCGGAACCTTAGCAGTGACCAGCGGCCGTCAGAACGACATGCTCTATTACCGTGCCGTCCGTGCCGAACTCACCTACGGTGAGATTACACGCTATCTGCGCGATTGGCTCTGGCGGAGCGTCTCCGGCGGCGTCAATACGCAATTCCTTACTGACAATGAATTCAAGAAGCTGGGGTATGAATATGAGATTCTGGCAACCACAAGCGAGGCCGTCGCGCGCATCAGGTCGGAAAATATCCATACGCTGCTGACCCGGCCCGGGCATTACCTTTACGGCAACTTAGTAGAAATGGTGAAGCTTGTGTATATCGAGCATGATTATTCCGATACTCTGAATCGTTATTTCAGGCCTTTGCAATACCTGTTCATCTATTCGTTCTTCCTGTTCGGCCTCTATCAGTTCTTCCGCACGAAGAATAATTGGAATGTGCGCTTGCTCATCATCCTTGCGCTCCTTTTCATCGCGTATAACGCGATAAGCTTAAGCTTCCTCAATATCGTGCCGCGCTTCAACACGCCGTATCTCTTCCTGTATATCCTTATCGGATTCCTCGGGGTCGTCCTTTTCCGACGAACGAAGGGGGTCAACAGTTGACACTGTATAGATAAAATGTTATCATGCAAACGGTTCAATAGCGTACACGAAGTGGACCGGACTCAACCCTGATCGGGAATAAGCTTCGGCCCTCCCGACAACCAAGTGGAGTTTGCAATGGAAACGGAATGCGTCTCGCTTTCCGCCAAAACCCTTCTTGACGCGAAGGCGCGTCGAGCGGGAGTCTTTCTCACCGAAGTCGATCTGGTCGAACGTGACCAGAGAGTGGTCGTCGATATCCCGCCTGATGCAAGGGTGGCGATCACGCCGGCTGGCAGAAAGATGCTGTCTCTGGCCGGCAACAAACGGTGGCGATGGTCGCAAGGCGGGGCACTCCTGATCGTACGGCTCGCCGACATGATCATCGTGCCTATCCGCCTGAGGGACAGGCATGCGCCGAGTTGGGGCGGGCACTATACCGCACCGACGGGCCTTGCAAGTACATACGATGAATGGGTGGAGCCGTATAGGCTCATCCGTGAAGGCTTCGAAGAGGTGCTCATCGCGACAGCGGACGGCATCGTCGTCCCTCTATTCGAGGAAGCGCGACTCAATCGGATCGCATGGGGAGCAGTAGCGTCAGGAGTTTCTCTCGTAAGACAAGAGGAGTGCCTGCCGGCCCTGTTCACCTCGGGACGATTCGTGAACGTGCCAGCCTCGATACACCACTCTCCGCATGAGAAGGATATCCTTGTCCGACTCGACGGAGAGGAATGTTCGCACACGCGGGCATTAGCCATCTTCGACGATGGGACGCGTGGGATCGACATCATGTATCCGGTCATCCTGGACATGACGGCGTACCGCCTTGACGATATCTCTATCTTCTGCGGCGAGGACCTTAACGGGAAATCGCTCGATAGCGAGATGGCGTGCCTCGAGCTGGATCTCGCGTTGCGGATGGATAAGATCGTCCGCGCATTCAAGACGGGACGACCAGTAGCCGTGACCGGCGACATCACCAAGATGACGCCGGTGCTCAGAGAGCCCCTCGCGATGCTCTGAGAGACGGGAGCGGAAGCCGAGGATTCCTACAGGCGCGGCATGCAATGCATGCCGCGCCTTTTCTTATTTCCGTCATTCAGAAGCTCAAGGAGGCTGGCGTGACCGGATCCGACTTCCTCAGGATAACGATCTCGCGTATTCCTTCTTCCAAGGTGACCGATGGCTGGTACCCCAATTCGCGATCGATCTTCGACAGGTCTGCTTGCTGATTCGCGATATATCCGCTCAGGATAGGATTCGCGATAGGCTCCGGCTTGAGGCCGGTCCCCATGGCCGCATTTATGATGGAAACGAGCTCGATCAATGACACCGCGCGGGTCGTCCCGACATTAAATGCCGTCGATCCGAAGCTCTTCGGGGATCCCAGGGCCAGCACGAACGCATTCACCACATCGCGTACGCTCACTAGGTCTCTTTGCTGACGCGCCCGTGATCGTCCTCGATCCGCACGATATCATCCTCGTCGAACTTCCCGACGGCGACTTCGACGAGCGTCCCTCCTTTCTTCGACATGAGACGGTGTGGGATCTGCTTCCCCACGATGAATGTCTCGCCGACCTTGAGCGGTACCTTCTTCTCGACACCTTTCTCCATCGTGATGGCCGTCGCATCTCCTTCCACGAGCACCCAGCGCTCGGAACGATGATGGTGATACTGGAGCGATAGCCTTTTGCCCGGCTGCACATAGATCGTCTTGAGATACCATCCCTTCCCGCTGTCCCAGCCGTAGAATTCCCCCCACGGCCTGACGCTGCGACGTACGTCGCGGCTCGCGGCGCTGATCATCCACGAGGACGATTGCACCTTCCCGCCTCTTCCCACATTGAAACGCATCGTGATGCCGAGGTCCTTGCATGCATCCATCTCCGGCGTATTCGTCTTCCCGCGATCTCCCCCATTGGCGAATATGTGAGGGCGGATCTTCCTCAGCGTCCGTGAGACGCTGCGGTCGGGATCATTCGGTTTGTGGTCCGTGACGACTACCTTATCGACGAAGGGGAAGAACTTGAGCAGCTCCATCTTCTCTTCCTGAGGCATGAACGCGAAGCCTTTCTTGTCCCGCAGCCAGTGGTCGTTATTGAGGATGACGACCAACTTATCGCCCAGCTTCCGGGCATGCGCGAGCATCCGTATGTGGCCGATGTGTATCGGATCGAACCCGCCGGAAACGGCGACCCATCGAGGTTTCTTCGCCACGCTTTTTTTCATCTGCGCAATCTATCAAAAATGGCTCAATCGCGCTAGGATGGTCGGATGTATCAGGCGTCCAAGGAGCAATTGGTGCGCATGCTGCGCTGGAGCGAGAAATACACAGGGACCGACATGGTCTACCTCGCCTCGGGCAGTTTCTGGCTCTCAAGCTCGTCGGTCATCACCGCGGCAGTGTCCTTCGGCCTTGCCCTCGCATTCGCGAACCTCCTCTCCAAAGACACGTATGGAACCTACAAGTACATCTTAACGATCTTCGGCATCCTCTCTGTTGCCTGCTTGCGCGGGATGGATACCGCCGTGACCCAGGGCGCAGCACGCGGCAACGACGGTACGGTGATGCTGGGGTTGTGGGCAAAGATGCGCTGGAGTCTCTTGGGGTCGCTCGGGGCCCTCCTTGCGGCAGCGTATTACTTCCAGAACGGGAATGACACCCTTGCCATCGCGCTCGTGTTTGCCGCATTTTTCATCCCGCTGATGGAGCCGTTCGGGATATTCAATGCGGTCCTCGTCGGGAAAAGGGATTTCAAGCTCTCGAGCGCCCTCGGCGTCGCAGGACAGATCGCCTCCGCCGTCGCTCTCATCATCACGTTATCGCTCACGCAGAACCCCATCATCATCTTCATCGTGTACTGCAGCACATGGTCGTTCACGCGATACCTCTCACTACGACTGACCCTTAAGAAATACCCACCGAACGACAAGAACGAGCCACGCGCGCTTTCCTATGCCCTGCACTCAAACGTCATAAATGTGTCCAATGTTCTTATATCCTCGCTCGACGCTATCCTCGTCTTCCACTACCTAGGTGCTGCCCAACTTGCGCTCTACGCATTTGCCATGGCTCCCGTTCAGCATACACGGACGATTCTTATTCCATTTTACTCCCTCGCCGTGCCGAAGCTTGCTGCACAAGCCTCTGCCAACCTCAGAAAAACTGTTCCAAGACGGACCGGGATGCTTTTTTTACTTGGTGTAGGTATTGCCGGGGCATATTGCATACTGGCATATCCGTTCTACCATATCTTCTTCCCGCAATACGTCGACGCAATTCCTTTCTCGATGTTATTCTCCCTCACTATCGTATTCCAGCTGTGCAATGCATTCGTCGGTGCTGTCGTCGATTCTCGTGCAACCCTTATTCCCAAGCGTCTTTTATATCTTTGGAACATCCCAAGTCTCGTAGTCGCGGGAAGCGCGGTCTTTCTCATCCCTCTTTTGGGTCTCTGGGGGGCTGTCATCGGACAGGTGCTCGCCTCCGCCTTCTCAACGGTCATTATCCTGTCCTTGTGGTTCGCAATCCGCAACAAGGAACATTCCAACCCATCCCAAGTCTCTGACCTAAAATAGTCTGAGTAACTTTTGATTTTTATTATAAGCTGATGCCATAAACTTCCTCGAAAAAAACAGATATGTATTTCTATCAAGTAGACCGAGTGAACCTTACTCACAAGGTAAAGGAGTATGCGCATTTCATCACGGGACGGACGCTCGATGTGGGTGCGGGAGAAAATCAACGGTATTCATTCCCCAGCAGTAAATATGTACGAATGAATACGGATATGAATCAAGATGTTCCTGGTGGGGCGAAAACAGATGTCGTAGGGAGGGCCGAGGATATCCCGGTTCCTGACGCTTCATTTAATTCTATTATCTGTACGCAAACACTTGTCGATGTCTTTGATTTGCAGAAGGCATTCGGAGAGTTCACTCGTGTCCTTAAACCTGGAGGAATGCTTCTTGTGACAACGCCTTTCATGCTGGACAGGCAGGATAGCGAATATCAGTACTGGCATATGACTGATCATGCCTTACGAAGGCTTTCGGTCGAGAATGGTTTTGAAGTTGTTGCGCTTGAAGGTTGCGGTGGATTCTGGAGCGGAATGGTTCAATTGATATCTCGCTATCTTCTGCGCCGATTCAAACTAAAAAAGCGGCGATGGGCTCGATTGGCGAGCGCGATAATTGGACGAATAGGAACACTCGCCATCTACCTTGATACACACAGCAAAAACGAGGCAGGAAAACACTTTACCGACAATTGGATCCTTGTAGCCAGAAAAGTCTGAATGTTCTGGCGAAAAACTCACGTAGTCTGAAAAGTGTAATTTGAGGACTACCACGTGAGTATTACTCTCCCGCTGCCGCCGTTGCCGCCCGTGTTATCGTTGAAGTTTCCCCAACCACCCCCGCCGGCGGCACTAGGGACACCGCCGTTGCCGCCACTTGAGTGTGGCGATGCTCCGCCACCACCTCCCCCTCCCGAGTCTGATGCACTTCCGTTAGTTCCGCTACTGCCGGGAGTTCCTCCACTACCACCGGCAGCTCCGCCCGAACCATTGCCGCCGTTGGAACTGCCACCAGCATTACCGTTGCCACTTGCGCCAGCTGCGGATGCGCCTGCGACACCGTTTCCGCCGGGAGAACCTGTCATTGTTGTCGCGCCAGTACCTCCCGTTCCACCAGTGCCACCACTTGCATTACCACCATTAGTGGCGGCTGCACCGCCACCGCCCTGGCCAATTGTGCCACTCCCTGCGGAGCCGCCTGAGCCGCCTGTAACCGCAGTACACGCATCCCATCCGCCACCTGCGCCAGCCGCCGCAATTAGAGTTGAGCCATCGTTGGTAAACGCTGATGACCCGCCGCCACCGCCACCATCATCATCCGCGGTATGCGACCCATTGCCACCCGAAGCGTATCCTGTACCACCTATACCACCAGCTCCAATTTGTCCGCCTTGACCACCGGTTCCAACTGTAACGGTGTAGTTATATCCGGGCGTCACATTAACGGTTGAGTGGACATAAGCTCCTGGGCATCCGCCAGTCGCCCCTTTTGAGTCTCCACCACCTCCACCCCCCACATATCGACCGTCACCGAGGTAACGCCCGTGGGCGCTGTCCATGTCCCCGAAGCATCGAGGGTGGCTGTACTAATCCCCTTACGCAGGGCGATCATGTGCGCAGCCCAATATCTTGCCTTGTTTCCGCTGATCGTCGTAGACGCACTGCCCGAGTTACTCGCGGTCGCGAATATTACTTCCATGGCTGCGATTGAGGGTCCGAACGGCGTATTCGAAAGATCATATTTTTTTGTCATACCGTACGGCGTTGTTGACGTACTGAAGTACGAGCCTGCATTTGCATTGCGACCCACATCGATTGCAAACAAAGCGACGACTGCTTCGTTCGCAGCGTTTGTAGTGATCGACGACGTCGTCGCCAGTGATCCGAATCCGGTATTCTCCGATAACGTGTCAATGGGGGATGTTGTGGATACGTCCACTCCTGAATACGGGATGATAGCGCCCTCTGCCGTCGTTTGTCCGACGAACCGCCAGAGGTAGGTGCTCGTGCTCGTATCGGAGGCCGCCGCAACCCTATAGTAAGAGCGCAGTGTGATATTTGTATCATTACTCGTACTTGCAATGAGTGTCCATCCGGTCGGCGCACTGTTCAAAACGGCAGAGCCGCCGCCGTTCACAGCGATTGCTGCGAGCATCAAATCACCGACGGAAACGGACGGTCTTGCAATCTCCACCTCTGTGTACGTCACCTGATTCGACTGATCAAATGTGTACCCGCCAGAAGTAATTGCCGCGATTGCGACTGCGCTAATGCACAATACACCTACAAACAATACAATTGCGAGAATTGCTCGCGGAGAGATACCTATTCTCATGAGTTATGAGTGAGGTGGATAATGAATACACTGTACACCCCCCACCAATACCCAACACATATGATGTGTATAACAAATTCGACTCAGCAGTTCCTGTTGCACGAGCATGGCCATCTGATAGGATGACGATACGAGACGCCATGAATACCAAGAAGATACAGCCTGCTTGTAACCTCGATACCATCCGCGATGGGCGCGGCGGGATCTTCACGTACTATCCCGAGAAGCCCATCGTTGAGTTCAATTTCCAGTTCATCAATAAGGGCAAGGTCCGCGGCAACCATTCCCACCCTGAATTCGACGAATACTATGTCATCACCGACGGCAACGGCGTCCTTGTCTCGAAGGACGAGAGCGGCAAGGAAGAGTTTCTCTATGTCAGCAAGGGCGACTGCACCTACACACCGCAAGGTGTCGTTCACGTCCTCTATGCGATCACCGATATGAACATCGTGACCTTCCTCACCAAGAAATGGGACGACTGCGAAGTACCCATCATCCACGAGAACCTCGGCATGGGCGCCGGCGATCACGGTGACCCGAACTTCAAGCCGCCTGCGGCATAGCCCACGCTGTGATGAGAAAAAAGATACGATTCGGCGTCATAGGTACGTCGCGCATCGCAAAAAAGGCTGCTATACCGGCGATCATTGCCTCTCAGTCCGCCGAACTATCCATGGTCGGCAGCCGCTCCCCTGAACATGCGCAGGGATTCGCGGAGCAATTCGGTTGCGCACACGGCTCATATGAAGATGTCCTCAAGAGCGACGTCGATGCAGTCTATATCTCGCTCCCCAATTCGATGCATGAAGAGTGGGCGGTAAAAGCGGCAGAGGCGGGCAAACACGTATGGTGCGAGAAGCCCGCAACGCTTACGTATGAATCGGCGGAAAGAATGGTGGATGCCGCACAGAAGAACAACGTCCGGCTTATGGAAGGATTCATGTTTCTGTATCACCCCCAACACACCAAAGTGCTAGAGATCATCAGAAGCGGGACGCTTGGGGACATAACCGGCTTCGAAGGACGTTTCGCATACCCGATACCTGAGGCAGGCAACAATCGGCTCAAGCCAGAGCTCGGCGGCGGCATCTACAACGATGCCGCCGTCTACCCCATCCGCGCAAGCAGGTTCGTTTTCAATGAAGAACCTGAAGGCGTCGTCTGCGACCTCACGATCGATCCGACGTACGGCGTCGATGTCGAGGCACGAATCACTCTCACCTATCCTGGCGGACGCACCGCATCCATATCAAGCGCATTCGACACTGACTACCGCTCCACCTATCGCGTGCTCGGAACGAAGGCGGACCTGAGCATGGAAAGGGCCTATGCGGTCCCCAGCGACATGGCCGTGAAGATCTTCATTGAGCGCAGTGAGACACGAGAAGAAATACTCATCGAGCCAGCGGACCATTTCCGCCTCATGGTCGATGATTTCTGCAACGAGATCACAAGCGGCTCACGTACGAAGGACTACGAAGGCGATCTGCTGTCGCAGGCAAAAATACTGGATGCGGGACGCATTTCGAATGATGAAAAAAGGGTCGTCAGGCTTTCGGAATTGTGATAGATTGACCGGCGTATGCCCGTTCACACGAAATGGCATAGCGCTTGAGACGGTAATCGACTTTTCTTCGAACTCTATGATGTCAATTTATACGTTATTGGTGGTGGCATTGGTTGCGCAGCAACGATGCCATTTCGTGTGACGGGTATGCGGATTCTTGTAACGGGAGGAGCAGGTTATATCGGTTCGGTCTTGGTTCCGGAACTCCTCAAAGCGGGACACAAGGTGCGGGTGTTGGATAGCCTGATCTACGATCAGAATCCGCTCTTGCTGTATTTCATCGACGAGAACTTCGAGTTCATCAAGGGTGACATACGCGACCACGAAGCGGTCAAGAAAGCCGTCGCGGGCGTCGATATCATCATCCATCTCGCTGCCATCGTGGGCGCACCGGCCTGTAAGCGCAATAGCCGGCTGGCCGAAGAAGTGAATTATGGCGGCACAATGAACATCGTGAACGCACGCACCGGCTCGCAAAAGCTCTTTTTCGCGTCTACCGGGAGCGTCTATGGAAAGATAGATGGTATCTGCATGGAAGACATCCCTACCAATCCGCTCTCTGAATATGGCGTCACGAAGCTCAAGGCGGAACAGGCGGTCATGGGCGCGGGAAACTCGATCGTTTATCGTTTCGCGACCGCGTTCGGACTCGCTCCGCGGCTGAGGCTCGACCTCCTTCCTAACGACTTCGTCGCGAGTGCGTTGAAACATAAGTATCTTGTCGTCTATGACAAGGATTTCAAACGGACGTTCGTCCACGTGCGGGATATCGTGCGCGCATATATCTTCGGCATCGAGCATTTCGACGCGATGAAAGATGAGGTCTATAACATCGGCTCGGAAAGGATGAACAAGACCAAAGAAGAGATAGCTAATCTGGTACGAGAGAAAGTGCCCTGCGATATCTATTTCGCGGCCAAAGGTATTCCCGACCCTGACCAGAGAGATTATGAGGTCTCGTACCGGAAGATAGCGAAGCACGGCTTCGATACGGAAATCAGCTTTGACAAAGGCATCCAGGAATTGATCGACGGTTTGAAGGCGATGCCGACACACGAAGCGTTCTCGAACGTATAGGCGTCCGCTTACTGCGCGCGCAGGTGGTCTTCTGCTTCCTTCAGCTTTTCCAAGGTATCGACGCCTTTCGAATAGTCATCGCATTCATAGCCATAGAAATTCTTGCCGGCCGCTACGATGCGCGGCAAAATCTCTTTCCCGAGGTCAGCCGGACCCTTCGGAATATAGTCGCAAACGGCTTTTTCTAGGATGAATGCGCCGCGCATGCGATAGGCATTCGCGTAGCTGCCATGGTGGGGTTTCGGGTGTATGGCGATAAAACGATCGTCTTTATCGAGCTCAGCGACATCAGCATCGGCATAATCGTCAGTCTTCTTCACCCGCTGCATACCGATGGGGTCCTTCTTCGTCGCGTAGACTCGCACCATAGCCGAATAATCCATCCGGCTGAAGATGTCGCCATAGATGAAAAAGAAACGCTCGTGCAGATTCGCCTCGATGAGCTTCATGCCGCCAATAGACCCGAGTGGTTCGGGCTCGGTGGCATATTCGATGCGTACGCCGCGTGAGGAGCCGTCCTGGAAGTAGTCCGTGACGACCTCCGGGAAGTGATGCAGTATGAAGATGAATTCACTCACACCATGCTTCTTGAATTGCTCGATGTGCCATTCCAGAAGCGGCTTCCCGAGGATCGGCACCATCGGCTTCGGTAACGTGTCGGTAAGGGGCCGCAGACGCGTGCCGAATCCACCTGCGGAAATGACCGCCTGCGTGATCATTCCCATGAGAATCCGCGGTCTTTCGGCCGCACGCGCCGCATGGTGAATACGTCGGTCGAAGCGATATCCTTCGCATGCTCGGGAAACTTCTCGTAATCATCCCACTGCGCGGAAATGATCTTCCCCGAGACGCCGCGAGACGCATCGGAACACAGCCAAAGCGCAAGGCGCACTGCTTTTTCCGGCGTCGCTGAATCGTTGTCTTTCTGCTTAAGCGCCTCTTGATACTGCATCCCGGCGTCCTTTCCAGCCGCGATCATGTCTTCGGTCATCTTCGTATTGACTGCTCCTGGCGCGATTGCGTTCACTGTGATGTTCTTGGCTTTGAACTCAGTTGCTGCGGTCTCGGTAAAGCGAGCAATTGCGCCCTTACTCGCAGCATATGCGCTGAAATTCGGGAATGCGCCTTCCCCGCCACCGACGAAATTAATGATGGTGCCGCCGCACTTCGCTAAGAGCGGGATGCATGCCTGCGTCACGAGGAAAGTCCCAAACACGTTTATCTTCAATAATTCCAGCCATCGTTCGGGATCCACGGTCTCGATCGGTGCGATAGGTTCTATGACGCCGGCGGCATTCACTAGGATGTCGAGTGCGGGAATCGCCCGGATCATTTCTGTAACTGCCGCGATATCCGTGACGTCTACCGCGAATGTCTGAACCTGGGACGGAATGCCCTCTTTCGCGTCATCGAGTTCCTGCTGACTTCGTGCGACAAGAACGATGCCGTACCCTTTCCCCGCTAAAGCCTGTGCGATCGCGAGGCCGATCCCGCGGCTGCCACCCGTTACGAGCGCGGTCTTATTTTCCATAGATCTTTTCGACTACTTTCAGCGCCTGTACGGCATCATCGCCGCTTGGTATAGACTCAGCCTTCCCCCCGATAGCTTCTGCAAACGCTTCTGCCTCCCGTCGAAACGAATCTTCTTTCTTCTCTTCAGCGTATGAAATGAGTTCTTCCGTCGGAAAGGTGCCGCCGCGCGGATCGGCGTGTCCTACGGTCAGCCGTTCCGGCCCGCGATACCGCGAATCCAATCCCTCGATAGTGAGGTATCCTTCGGTCCCGAATATCTCGAATGAATGTATCCATTCCCAGTTCGTCCACGAGACATGGATCTGCGCGACCTTATGATCGGCATTCCGAAGAAGGGCAAATCCATTGTCTTCGACTCCGCCGCCCCAGAACATATTCTCGGCGAAGCCATGGATATCCGTGATGTCTCCCATGAACCACCGGGCCATGTCTATCATGTGGATACCCTGATCGAGGAGCTCGCCGCCGCCGGATATCTTCTTGTCGAACCGCCATTCTTTCTCGTAGTCCTTGCGTCCGCCGAAGCCGTATCGTGCACGGATGAACATGAGGTCTCCGATCTCGCCGGCCGCGAAACGTTTCTTCGCCTCGGCATACGCCGGATGATAGCGATGATTGAACCCCGGCATATAGATGACTCCCTTCTCGGATGCGAGAGCGACGATATCCGAAACCTCTTTCGTGGAAATGCCTCCAGGCTTCTCGGAGAGGACATGCTTCCCCGCTTCGATGCACCCTCGCGCGATAGGCGCGAGTTCCGCATGCGGCACCGCGATGATCGCGGCGTCGATATCGCTCGTAAGGGCTTCCCGCCAGTCAGTGACGTATGCGGACGCACATATTCCGGCGCATTCCTTCGCCTTCGATTCATCGATATCGGCGACAGCGGCGATCGAAATCGTGGCATTCCCCGCAAGCGCACGGGCCCATTTTTTCCCTATACCCCCTGCCCCGATAAGCGCGATTCTCATCGTCCAATACTACTATACTCGATGCCTGCGGCGCGAATGTCGCCTTCTTTCGGTATCAGTATGTTCTGCGCATCAAAAAGGAACGGCGTCTTCATGCTTGATGCGATCTTCTTGAAATCGAACTCGCGCAGTGCGCGATCCGGAACGAGGACCAGCACGCCGTCCGCACCTTGTGCAGCTTCATATGGATCATTGAAGAACGGCGCCGATGTGGCGGCTGCAACCTCTTCAGCTTTGGCAAGCGGATCATAAAGACGCACTGTCGCTCCTGCGGCCCGCAGCTGCTCTTCTATCTGCAGTGACTGCGAATGACGCAGAGTCGGCGTTCCCACCTTATACGTAACGCCGAAAATGGCGAAGGTCTTGCCCTTGATATCGCCATAGCGCTCTTGCAGGCGGGCAAGGACGACACCCGTACGCGCACGGTTTTTCGCGTAAGCGCCAGCGATTATCGGAAGCTCGATGTGCTTCTCACCCGCAACAGCCATAAGGGCCTTCAGATCCCGGGCGATGGACCAGCCCGCGAACCCCAAGCCTGCAAAGAGATATGCTTTTGAACCCACGCGAGGCTCGCTCTTGAGTGCACGTATCACATCTTCGATATCGGCGCCTGTCTTTTCACATACATCCGCAAGGTCGTTGGTAAAACTGATCGATGTCGCAAGCCATGCGTTCATAGCGTGTTTTGCCATCTCGGCAGACGCCGGCGACATGCTTATGATCTCCGTTTTCAGAGGCGAGAAGATGTCCTGTGCCGCCTTGAGCGCACCCGGCGTCGCTGCGCCCACAACGACCCGTTCCTGTTCCATAAAACACTTCACCGCGTCCCCGAGCCGCAGGTTCTCCGGTGAGTAGAAATATCCGAACGAGAGCTCCGGCCGCGCCGATCTGACGACTTCAATGATCTTTGCGGAAGTCCCTACCGGGAGCTGGCTCGAAACGGCGACGGTCACGCCGTCCGCGAAATAACGTGCGGCGTCTCGCGCTGCATCGAGTACGCCTGAAACATCGACTGTGTCATTCTCGTCAGTCGGTACATCCTGCGTGAACCACACGACGTTGCAATCCTTGATCTTTGAAAAATCAGTCGAAAAAGAGAGCCCGCCTGATTCTTGATTCGCCGCAAGCAATTCCGCAAGCCGAGGCTCCGCAAGCGGCGGGATATTCTTCTGGAAATTCCCCACGAGCGTCGCATCGTCGCTCAGGCCGATGACTGTGTGCCCGATTTCGGCAAGCGAAGCAGCATAGACTTCCCCGAGATGCCATAACCCTATGACGCCTATGGTGTATCCCGAACCCATGATATATCCCACTGTAACGTATAATGTCACATGTTCCCAGCCGACATATGACATTGGAGAACCCCGTACGAGAAGACGCAAAAACAAGATATTTCTCGCATTTCGCATTGTCCCACATGGATGCGATGCGCGTCCTCAAGAAAGGAAAGATATTGGGCCCCGAATCCGAGGGTTGGCGAAACGTATCTGAACATTGTCTTTTGGGCGGAGTCCTAGCGTACACGCTCGCCAGGCTTGTCGAGCTTCCGAAGGATGATGTCGCTGAAGTAACCGAGGCTGCGCTCACGCACGACTCAGGGAAACGCCTCGAACGAGAAGCGGCGCAAATATCCAAAACACAGACAGGAGACGGGAGGGTGATCGTCCGGCCCGAAGTACAGAAAACCATCGCGCAGGAAGGCGCACAAAAAGGACTTGCACGCGTTACAGGAAGAGATCAGAGAGACTTCGCGACATGGGGAACGAAAGAAAAGATACTTCGCTATATGGATTCATGCCTCGCGACGCTTCCCGATGGAAAAGCCGAGCTTCAGCATTGGCATGATCGTTTCGAGGATCTTCGCAGACGATACCCCGATTTCAACGTCCAAGCAGGGATGGAGTTATATGACGAACCCCTGTTCGATTTCCAAGAGAAACTGACAGAAAAGGTCGAGACTGATCTGTTCAACCTCATCGCAGGAAAAAACCCTGCGTTTGCAGGAAAGCACAAATCATCGGACCTGCTTAAGATCGTCGAGGGTGCGCTCGCAGCCGATATCGCTGCCCCGGAAAAACGCGGTCCTATGATGCGAAAACTCTTGGGAGCCGTCGTCTCTTCAGGCACTGCAGTCAAGGAAATGGAACGGCGTTTCAGCGTAAAAGAAGGCGAGGGACATCGCTCGGGTGTGACGAGCGGCGATATGCTCGCACAAGAAGTGATATTCAAAAATATCGCAGCGGCACTCCCTGACGCCAAGATACTTTCCGAAGAGGGGGCCGGGCAGCGTAATGTGTTTGATGTCAACGATCCAAAAGGGATTCTGGAAGGACCAGATGTCGTGATCATCGACCCGATAGATGGTACGGCTCCGTATGCGAACAAATTGGGAACGTGGTGCGTCGGCGCGGGGCTCATGCGATATGGCGAGCTTGTCGGAAGTGCCATATATGCGCCTGCCCTGAACGGCGGCATGTCTCTTGTCGCAGAAGAAGGCAGAGGCACATACGTATCCGAATGGGGCGCCAAAACACCGGAGCATATCCAGCCTCTCCGAGAGCATACCGCGCTTCGGGATTGTATCGTCGCGATGGGAGTAGATTCCTCACTTCACCGACCATTGATGTCGATCGTACCTGATATCAGTCCCGATATCCGTGCATGGACACTTGCAAACTCAGGTTTGCTCGCGCTTGCACAAGTCGCAACTGGTCGTTTACAGGCGGTGATACAGACCCCGCAAAAAGCCTGGGACTGGGCCCCAGCGTACCGCGCGGTCCTTGAAAGCGGCATGGTCTTCAAATTCTTCAGGCTTGTACCCGACACTGAAACGAACGATGGCACATGCAAGCTTATTCCGATCGAGAACTATGACGATACGGCGTTCGCGTCGACACCCAAAGAAAACCGCCTCGGATTCGTTGCAGGCGAACCGGGAGTTGCGGCGTGGCTTTTCGAGAAACTTCCGAAAACCGGCTGGGCTGACTACTGACTTCCGATCAATCTTTCTGTTCGATAATAACTTGCGCGACGCCCACGAGATCTTGTGCTTTGAAATTCCCTTCCGTCTTGAAAAATCGTCTGTCTTTCCCTCTGTCGCCGGTCTTCACGAGGACGGTCTTGAGCTTGGCGCGCTTTCCGGTTTCCATATCACGCGTCGTATCTCCGATGAGCCAGCTTCGCGTCATATCGATCTTGAAATCTTCCTGTGCCGCTTCGATAAGACCGAGGCATGGCTTCCGGCATGGGCATTTCGCCCCGAAACGATGCGGGCACGTATATGCTGCATCGAGCGTCACACCTCCTTTTTTTAATTCCTTGCGCAGATACTCGTTAAGTTTTTTCGCACGGGCGATTGAAATAATCCCCTTCTCGATGATCGGCTGGTTGGTGACCAGTATCAAAAGAAAACCGGCTTCTTGCATCCGCTCAAGGCCTCGTGCGGCCCCCGCAAGCGGGCGCATATGTTTCTCTTCGCTTGCCACATCTCGAAGCCGGATCAATACCCCATCCCTGTCCAAGAAGACCGCCGGACGCGCCGTGCGATTCTTTTTCCCCCACGCTTGGCGGATGAGCTTCACTTCTTTTGAATTGACTCCCATGTAGCTTCGATCCTTTTGAATTTCGGGTGGAGTACGATCGCATGCCAGACGACCGCCTGCCACGCCTCGGCATGCGCGGTCACATTATCAGGATTCACGACAGGGACGATGACGCACGCATCGGCCACCTGCGCCGTATAGCCTCCGTCGCGGCTGACGATCCCGACGATGCGCGCCCCCGCGCCTTTGGCGACATCGAGTGCATGCACGATGTTCGCGCTCACGTTCTTTTCGGCATTCCCGCCGCCGACGGAAAACACCATTACCGCATCTTCCTTCCGGATCTTGCTCCTTTCAAGCCAGCGGGCGAAGACCGACTCCCATCCGTCGTCGTTCGTACGGGCGCTGAGTTCTGCGACATTGTCCACGGGAGTATATGCCTCAAGGTGGCCGATCTTCCGGAAGTCATTGACCGCGTGGGATGCGTTCGCGGCGCTGCCGCCGACGCCGAGGATGAAGAGCCGCCCCTTCCTATCACGCACATCGGCGAGGATATTGATCATGTCATTGATTGCCTCGCGATCGATGCGCTCGGCGATCAATTTCACTTCATTCAGATACCCATGGATATGATCATGGTAGCTTGTCTTCTTCAACGCCTTCTTTGTTGATTTCTTCGCAGTGCGATGCTTCTTGGTGGTTTTCTTCATACTATGCGTCGTAGAGCTTATAGCCGACCTTCTGGCCGTCGTCGTAGAACATCTTCACGGTATCGAGCGAGAGCTTCGTGTGATCGTACCCGACCTTATCGAGTTTCTTCAGGATGTCAGGCGTGACAGTGATGATGTCGGCTCCGGCGGCCTCGGCATTATAGAGGTCCAAGAGTTGCCGCGGCGAAGCCCAAAGGAGCTCGATGTTCTTCTTTTTCTTCGTGATCGCTTTCGCCGCCTTCATGATCGGGAGCGGATCGTATCCTGTATCCGCGATGCGGCCTGCGAAGACGGAGATGATCGCAGGCGTGTCCGGCGAGAGCGCCGCAGTCATCTCCTTCACTTGCGCGAGGGTAAGGAGCGCCGTCACGTTCAGCCGGATACCCTCCTTGGAAAGCTTCTTCACGAGAGCGGCAGCGGATTTCTTCTTGGTATTGGTGACGGGGATCTTCACATAGATGTTCTTCCCCCACGAATTGATGATGCGGGCCTGACGCTCCATCTCCGCGAAATCATCCGAAAATACCTCGAACGATATGGGCTTGTGCGTGATGTGCGTGAGGATATCCTTCGCGAACGCGGCATAATCCGTGATGCCGGCTTTCTTCATCAGCGTGGGATTCGTCGTGAGACCCTTGATGTACGGCTCTTTCGAAAGAGCGATCATGCTTTCCTTCTCCGCGCCGTCAGCGAAGATCTTGATATGCAGACTCTTCACGGGTTTAGGTTTTTTCATAACGACTGGCTTATATCTGCTAATACTTTCGATCCTTCGAAATCGAACCGGTAATGCATCTCTCGCAGGCCGTATTTCCGCATCGCGCGCCTGAATTCCTTATGCTTCCCTGGGACGTAAAAAGTGAAGAACCCGCCGCCGCCCGCGCCTGAGATCTTGCCGCCGAGCGCTCCGGCATCTTTCGCGCTCTCATACATCGCATCGAATTTCGGATTCGACATCCCGCTCGCCGTCTTCTTCTTGTGCTGCCAATGCGCGTCGAAGAGCTTCCCGACCTCGTCCACCTCGTCGTCTTCCATGGCCACAAGGATCTCCTCGCCGATCTCCTTGATGAAGTGCATGCTCTCGCTTGCTTCTTTCTTATTCTCCTTGAACGCCTTCGATTGCTTTTTCAGGATATCATCCGCGCTGCGCGTGACCCCGGTAAAGAACATGAGCATATTCTGGTTCAATGTGTCCGCTGCTTCCTGCGAGACATTCGCTTTGCGGACTTTGACCGTGCCGTTCTTATCGATATCCAAGACCGTGAGCCCGCCAAAAGCAGCCATGTACGGATCCTGCTTCCCGATCGGGCGGCCGAGTTTCTTGTTCTCAAGAAGGAAATCTTCCTCAGCGATCGTCTGGAGCGGGACGTAATCCCGCTTCATGACGTGGAGCGCATGGAGGATGCCCACGGCATAGCAGCTTGATGAGCCGAGGCCAGTACCCGCTGAGATGTCCGCGACCGAGCTGATCTCGATCTGCTTCTCGATACCCATCATGGTGAGGGCCTCGCGTGCGATGGGATGCCTGATGTCTTTTACTTTTTTCGCGACTTCCGTCTCGCTGTACTTGATGCGGACAAGGTCGTCCTCCATCGGGCGATTCACGGTAACGAACATGTACTTATCGAGGCCGGCGGAGAAGATGAACCCGCCATGTTTTTCGTAGTACGCAGGTAGATCGGTCCCGCCGCCTCCCAAGGTCACGCGAAACGGCGTTCGTGTGATTATCATGCGGACAGACTACAGCCCCGAACCTTGATTGTCTACTTAAGTGCGCCTTCCTCTATGGCAGCCTTGATATACGGCACCATGCTCCTGATTCCCTCTTCGAGCCCGATCTCCGGAAGCCAGCCCAAGGCGACAGCATCCGCATTATCTGCAAGCGTCTGGACGGGCGGATCCTGGGCCAGACGCGGCTTCGATATCGGGGTTATATTCGTACCCAAGACCTTCTGCACGGTATCGAGGACTTCTTTCATCGAATAATTCTTGCCAGTGCCGAGCCTGAATACTCTGCCATCCACTCTGTCATCCTCGACACACAGGAGGTGGAACGAATTGATATCGTCGATATGGATGAAATCCCTTTTATTCATATCATCGCCCTCGAATACGATCGGGGTCTCACCTTTGAGGATTGTGGCGATGAGGCGACTCATGATGGGCGGCGAGCTGCGACGGTAATCCTGCCCCGGACCGTAGACATTGAAATACCGGAGTCCGACCGTCGTGAGCCCGATCGCCTCGAATCCTCCGGCCAAAAGCTCATCCGCCGCCTTGCTTATGGCATAGAACCCTTTGCGACGCTCCTCTCCTTCTTCTAGGACCGACGATTGCGCGTAGATTACTTTCTGGACGCCAGCCTTCAAGGATGCATCGAAAACATTCGCGGTGCCGACGACGTTCATCTCCATCGTACCTACGGGGTCCTCTTGGCAACTGCGTATCTCATTTTTCGCGGCAAGATGAAAAACAATGTCGATGCTACTAAAGAACGGTGCGATGTCGCGAGAGCGGATGTCGCCTTTTTCTAACCTCAAACCGGACGGTACATTTTCTGGCGTCCCATAAGAAAAATTATCCAGCCCGACGACCTCATGCCCAGCCTCGACGAGCTTCTTCGCCAGATTGCTCCCTATGAATCCGGCTACGCCGGTGATGAGAATCCTTTGTTTTTTCATCACGCTTAGGATAACATCTGCAGTGTCAGTGCACTATATATGCGTATCGATATCGTTTTGTTGCCATCGAAGAAGGTGAGTGATGCATTGGGCGGCATCTCTGCATCATTGCACAGGAAAATACCAATGGTTTTTTGCGTTGATAATAAAAAACTTCTGCCGCACGTGTCGTTGTATCATTTGAATGTACGACAACAACAGCTCAATTCTCTATCGAATACCGTCTCTAAATTAGCGCATAAACGAAAGGCTATCCCTGTACGGATAACGGGCTCAACGAAGGGAAAGAATTGGTTCAGTCTGAATATAAACAAACCACGGGCATTGACCTTGCTCCATACTGATGTAGTCAAAACCTGCAAGAAATTTCATGATGGCCCGATGCGATGGCCTACACCAATCACAACCCGGCAAGAAAGAGCATACGTAAAGAAATATGGTGCTCCAAACGTCTTGAAGAATTTTTCGCCACATTTTACGCTTGGTTGGACAAAGCGGGAAAAAGACCTCAAGCGCATCGTTGATGAACTAAAGAAAATGGAATCCCGCGAGCTCGACATACAGAGAATCGCTATAGCCGAAGTCGACGTACACTGTCAAGTCTTCCGTATTATTAAGGAGTTGAAGCTCAAGTAACCGTAGCTTGCGCGGTTACGAACGCGTGCTTGCCACGTCACTGCTAACATGATATAATGTTTCAACTGCGGCACTACGCCGCTTGATCTTTAGGGAGAATAACATGCAGATGCTTGACTGTCTTACGACGGCAGTAATCGCCGGCATGCGAGTCGTCCGCGCCAACCAAGGCCGGCCGACCACGACCACTGTAAAGAGTGCAGACGGCACCCAGGTGACGCCTACCGACAAGCAAAGCCAGAAGGTAATGCTGGAGGTGCTGCAAGGCATCCCTGGCACCTATATCCACGCCGAGGAGTCCGGCCAACACACGGCGGACGCCCCGATCGGAATACTGGTGGACCCGATGGACGGCACACGTGCATTTGCTGTCGGGCTCGCGACGTCGACCGTCATTGCAGCAACGTATGACCATCGTCTGCGACAAGTGACGTCTTGCGTTATCGGTGAGCCGGCCACGGGTCGGGTGTGGTTCGTGGCGAGCAGCATGCGACTGACTCAGCTTCTGTGGCATGACTTCGCTACGGGAGAGAATTCGTCTCCGACGATCGTCGGCCGCGAGTGGGACGACAAGAGGACGAGCGGAATCAACGAACAGTTGACGGTTCTCGTCGACGTCTCGCACGGCTTCACGCGTGGCGGCAGACAGATGCTCACCGACATGCAGACCGCGAAGCTCTTCGCCTCGCTCAACGGCGAGGTCAAGATCCTGTTGCCCGGCTCGAACGGCTTGCATCAGGCACTTGTCGCGAACGGCGCGGGTTCCCTCGCGGGTTCCCTCACTCTGGCGATCGGCGGCCCATGGGATGTCTGCGGAGCCCTGCTCGTAAAGCAGGCGCGGGGATCCTGCCGAGCATTCAAGAGGGGTTTTATCGGGCTTACCGAACACGACCCCTTGGACGTACTCGGATACGACATCCTCGTCACGGGCAACTCGCCTGCGATAGCTGACTACCTTGCAGACAAGGTTGCTGGCGTTGTCTAGCGAAGAAGCAAAGACTCGGTCTCCCCAGCCTGCTGGGGAGACCGTTTGTTTTATCCACGAGCAGCCAGAAACTTCTCTGTTGCCTTGAGTGCGGGGATGTTGCCGGTGTCCAGCCATACCTTATAAGGAATCCATTTGAACATCACTCCTGTTTTGATCATCGCGTCGAGTATCGGCACATCCGAGATCTGTGCATCGTTGGGGTCTTTCGCATATATTCCTTCGAGCGTGTCCCAATAGATCTTATAATCGAATATCCCATCGAGGCCGATGTGCACCGAATCGAATCCAGGAATGCCGCGATCATTGAGGTACGCAATCGTGCCATCTTTCATCGTATGTGTCCGATATTGTTCGAGCGGCAAATCGGTCGTCTTCCAATCATCGACGAATCCCCCTATCCAATTGTATTCCGGCGCAGGAATGGGCTCGACGAAGATGCCGTCGCAGGCGTGAAAAATAAAGGGGCACTGGAGGTTGTTTTTGGCCTTGAGCATCGAGTACCCGAGACTCGATCCCGGCCCTTCGTATTTATCGACCCACACGAATTCAAATGTTCTGTCAGGATACTCTCTTTCAAGATATTCTTTAACACTCTCGCCCAAATACCCGAGCGTCACCACGATGGGCACATCCTTCGGATACGACGCAAGGATGTATGTGATGGCGGGCTTTCCCGCGATTGATACGAGTGACTTATTCGTATTTTTCGTTATGTCCTTCAGGCGAGAACCAGTGCCAGACGTTGGAAGAAACACCTTGTAGCCAGACATAGACGATTAGTTCCCTTTCTGGTGTTCGCTCTCAATGCGACCATCTCCCCGACCGGCGTCGTCAGCAATACGAACCACGTCGTCCACTTCTGGCGTCGAGGCTTCGAGCATGACCATATCTTCCAGCGCGATAAGGCGGTGTTTCCTGCCACACGGAATCGTCCAGGTATCCCCAACCTTGAAAAAGCTTTTCTCAATCTCTCCTTTTTCATTCTCCTGCCACGCTTCGGCAGAACCCTCAATGAGGTGATTGGTCTCTAGCTTATTCACGTGGTACTGAAAACTCGTCTTGGTCCCTTTCTTGATATAGAGCTTCTTGAATACGTATCTTTTTTCTTCTTCGCCTACATTCTCCCCCCGCTTGTAGTTGAGCCATAATTCGCCCACGCCTTCAGTACCGTCGATCGTGGCATTTCCCCACGGTTTGGTCACTAACTTCACCTCGCCTTCAGTTTGACTCCATTTTTTTCGTTCCATATGCTATTGAGAGTTCTTAAATTTACCGCGAATCAGAGGGATGAGGTCTTTGACGCTTATCCCTTCTTCATATCCTAGTTCCAACCACTTCTTGACCAATTCAGAATCCCTTCCGTTCTTATCATACACGCGGACAATGTCTTCTTCCGCATACGGCCCATGGCTTATTTCAACGAAAGTCGACCCCTCCGGAGAAGAATTGATGGGAATATGGACCGTCTGTGGCGGAATGACGACCCGGTCTCCCGGACGCAGGTGAACTTCTTCGAGATTAGAAATTGTCTTTTCCAAATCCCCCTCAAACACCGGCCCGCGATATACCACCATGTCCCCTGCGTGGAGGATATAATCTTCCGTCCGATATTTGTGGAAATGCGCCGACGGCTCGCCGACGATGAAATGTATCCGGGTATTTGCATCAAGCACTACTGAAGAGCCCCAGTGTCGCTGGTGGGTGATATAGGGAGAGCCTTCGACATATGCCTCCCCCTTCTCTATCCTGTCAAAGTATTCATTGTTCATAGCACGCTCAAGATACATCACATCAGCTGGAAATACTATACCCGCCATCGACAATGACTGTTTGTCCCGTTATGTAATTCGTCTTGTCGCTCGCGAGAAAGAGTATTACTTCTGCAATCTCTTCAGGTTTCGCGGCTCTTCCAATCGGCGTCGAGCTGATCTGCTTATAGATGCGTTCGGTCCAGGCTTCCTTCGTGGTTTCCGTTTCCGTGAATCCGGGAGCGACGGCGTTCACACGTATATGCGGCGCGAACTCTTTCGCCATGCTTGCTGTAAGCGTGATGACTGCTGCTTTTGAGGCGGCAAAAGCCGCGCGGCCGGCCGTATGAGGATAGCCTTTTATCGAGGAGACGTTGACTATCACGCCGCGCTTCCGCTTCAGCATTCCCGAGATGACGGCTTTGGAGACATTCACTGTTCCCATCACGTTGGTAGAAAATGTCGCGAGCCAGTCTTCGCTTGTGAGTTCCAGGAACGGCTTCGAAATGCTGATACCGGCATTATTGACCAGGAGGTCGATACCTCCGAGTCGGGAAATCTCACGCTGGACCGCCGACTCATCTGTGACATCGAAGACAACGTACTCTGCTTTGAGCTCTTTTGAGAGTTTGGCCAATTCTTTTGAATCCTCTTTCCCGTGCAAGATGACGATAGCACCGTTTTTTTTCGCGAGGCGCGCCACCGCCGCGCCGATGCCGCGCGAAGAACCGGTGATGAGCATCGTCTTATTCTCCAACATAATGGTGGATGAGCCTTGAGAGCTCCTCGATGATGGATTCCTGGATGTCCTCATGCTTTCCCAACTCCGCGATGAGGCGCTTATACTCCTTTGACGTGAAATGATAGTGGCCCGCGATGACCGCACAGAGCATCTTGTTTTCCGCCGTGTTCGTCTGCATCCATTTCTTCCACTTCCCGCCGGCGTACACCGCGTCGAGGAAATCCGTCGCGTCGACGCCGTACACGAGGCACTTGGTAAGCACGAAGCTCGTCTGGATGACCCCAAGCTGGGGCGCGATGTTCTGCGCGTCGACGATTCCCGAACGCAGCGCGATATCGTCCTTCCCAAGGTAGTCCGCATTGTGCTCTTTCAGCTTCAAACCTTTCTCCTCGAGCATCTTATGCACCTTCTCGACGAACGGCTTGTTGAACGACCCCACTTGGTTTATCTCCATGACGAGACTCCCCGTCTGCACCACATAGAATTCCGGATCACAGATATCCGTGAAGAAATCGATCTCTCGTTCAAGCTCGTCGATGTTCGGCAGGCCGTAATTGATGCCAGCATTCTCATCGGTACCCACTTCGATCCTGATCTTCGGATTGAGCTTGAGGCAGCGCTCGATCGCCTTCTTCGATGCCGCGAACTGCTCGTCCTTGGTTCCCTTGAAGTGGCAGAAGTCGATGTGGATGAGATCGAAACCTTCTTTTATATCAGAGTCGATGGTCTTGTAGACATCCTTGACGTCATGGTTCCCGTTGAACCCCGGACCGCAGTGGTCGCGGCAGATGGCCACTTTCGCCTGCGGATACCGTTTGCGCATCTCTTTCACGAAATCCATATATTCTTTGGTCGTCCAGCCGTTGACATACCCGCCATTCCAGTCAATCTGGTTTTTCGACGAGATGAGCATGAGCTCCTTGCGATAGAAGTTGGAATAGCGGAACGTCGCCTCGATCGTCTCCGAACTCATCGGGCCGATGGCAAGCGTCGCATTGAATTTGTGCGCCGACATATCAGTTGAGGGCCTTATGGAGCATGGATCTCCCCATATGGTGAAGCATGAGGTCGAACGGCTCGTTATGCAGGGGTGCCATGTTGATGAAAATGAGCGCCGTCAGCGTCCGTATCTTCGCGAGGTTGTAGCCGTTCTCACGGATGAAATCCTCCAATTCCTCCCGCGCTTCTATCGAATCGCTTTTGACGAAATATTTGTAATCTGCCGATGTTTCGCTCATGGAAAACGTAAACATGCCGTCTTTGATCAGGGCATATGAGATGATGGTCCCCCCATAGAGCTTGGCGAGGTCATAATAGAGGTCGCCCACGTGCGTAAGGCCGCCGAAATCCTGCCGCCAATCGAGAAGCATGAACGGATGGCCTTTGTTCGCCCGATCGAGGAGAAGTACGTTGTCGAACTGCAGGTCACCATGGAACAGCGCCGGGGTCGCGGCAGCGATCCGATCCCATTCGATCCTTTCGAGTAATTCTGCCGTCGTCGGCACTTTGACGCCGTTGATCATGGTACGTTCTTTCTCAATCCCGGTTTTTTTCCTGAACGCCTCCACTCGTTTCAAGGTCTTAGTGCGGTAGAAATCGAGACTTGCCGTATCGAATTTCTTCTTCTGTACCGGACTTAACTTCACCGGCTTCCAAAGATGCTTTTTCGCCCACTGAAGGAAATCATGTGCGATGCCAGGGGTCAGCACGTTGTACATCGTCTGGCCCGGGACCATCTTGTAGCCGTAGAAGTTGCCCTTCCGCGCCTCCATCTTGGGCGCAAGATCTTTGAGGTGCTTTTTCGCCCGGTCGAATCTGTTCTTGGTGATCTGCTCGTCAGTAAAGAACTTGATGACGCGCCCGTTCACGAAATACAGGAACTCATCGCCTTTGCTGAAATCGAACTTCTTCGCGCCCCCCGAGAAATTCTTATTCGTCTCCAGATACCCCTTGAGACTGCCGGTATCGAACCATGTGAATCCGATTGCCGTCAGCTTCTTCTCGATGAGGCCCGCGAAGCCGGCCGTCACCTGTATCTCCCCCTTCAGGCTCTCGTGGTTCTTCCGTATCGCTGCGAAGAAATCGGTATGATCCTTGACCCCGGCAAGGCCAATGAACGCGAATTTATTGTCGGTCTTTATCTTGTCGTCGAGCTGGTAGATGAGGTTATTCTTCATCTTGACGGTGCAGTACTGCTCGGTCTCCTTGACCGGCGCGACGCCGAGCCAGTTGTGATCCGGCTCGGGGATATCTTCGAGAACCATGGTGTCAGCAGTAAATAAAATGAAGGGCGACTTGAGATGCTTCTCGCACTGCAGGAGGCTGTAGCCTGGACCGCTACCGGGACCGGAATACTTCTCGATCGCGACGAACTTGAATTTCCGTTCGGGATACGCGAGCGACAGGTAATCAGTGATGGTCTCCTTCTTGTGCCCCACCGCGATGATGAATTCGGTATCCTTAGGGAATTTCTCGATGATGTACGAGATGACCGCTTTGTTGTTGACCGGCAGTACGGCTTTGTTGATATGCTCTGCGACTTCCCCCATCTGGGATCCGATACCTGCGGCAAGAATACATACCTTGTATTTCATATCAATCTATACGCTTGTTCCCCATTCGCCGCTGCTTTTCTGCAGGGTCACGTTGGAAGGATCGAAAGGGATGAAGAACTTCTCAAGGATGTGGAGGCATGCTTCGGCGACCGCGCTGTCGCCGCCGACGGACTTCGTCACGAAATCGGCTTTCTCCTTCGTCGTATACAGCGCGTTCGCGGGAGCGATGCCGTACGCGACCTTATCGAAAACCGCCGCATCGAAAATGCCGTCGCCCATGTAGATGGTCTCCTCAAGGTCGAAGCCGCTCTCCTGCATCCACTTCACGCGCTCGACAGTGCTTACGAGATCGAGCTTGAATTTCATGTCGTCGGCGACGCGCTTTTTCGTTATCTCGAATCCTTTCCGGTCGCCGGTCACGATATGGATATTCAGGTAGGGCTTAAGGAGAAGGAGTCCGTCATGGTCGTCCGGACCGAATGCCTTCATCGCCTTGCCTTCCGTGGTGTAGTAAAACCGCCCGTCGGTGAGGACCCCATCTACGTCGAGGATGAAGTGCTTCGGCTTCCGTACGCTCTGAGATGTCATCGGAACATACTACGTCTCAAGGTAGTGCGGGGCAAGGCCGACGTCCGGCGTGAATCGTTCGATCTCCGCATCCTCTAACGCCACGATTTCGTGCGGAATATTGGTGAAAAAGGCGGCACCTTCTCCTTCTGCAAGTTCGATCGTCTCATCCTTGACCGAGATACGCACCCGACCGCGGATAACCCTGATATATTCACGGGAAAGCACGTGACGCACGCCTTTGGCGCTGAAATAACAGTATGCCTCGCATATCGCCGCTCCGTTTTCAAGCGACGTGATGCGACGCGCATGTTTTTGAGGCAACGCGCCGTCCCAGGATATGAGCCTGTCGCGTATCGGATAGAGCCCTCGTGTCATAAGCGAGGATCGGTGGGATGGGTCGTCGTCGTCGTCCATGCAAGCGAATATTTCGCGGTGCGCGACTGAGGTCCTGATCGGGAGCACGTCATAGCGACTCGGCTCTTTCTCGAAATCATGCGGGGTCTCTTTCGGTTGACGTCGGATCTTGAAGCGAAGAAGCCGGTTGATGTGATGGAACCATACTTTCTGATTCAACGGCACCCCGAGGCGCTGCAGAAGCGTCATGCCGCGGAACAGCAACGGCCGCACGGATAGGGGTAGCATGTATCGATCGTACTGAAGAAGCTTGATCAGGAAATTCTTTTCGAAGATGCCCAATAGGGAGATGAGCTGCACGACTTCTCCGGCATCACGCCATTTCTTCCACTCTTCATACCCAATCGTTACCGTGTCGATCGACGTGCCCCGCTGCATATCGAAAGGATCAAAATACCTCTTGTATGCACCATTCATCCACCACGAATGCTGGAGGTAGTCGGCATCGTGCTTTTCCATCTCCTCAACCACTTCGCGAAGATACGATTGCGGCGCAATGTTCATATGGTCCTCGAGCCAGAAGAGGACGTATGGATGTTTCGCGTGACGGACCATGTCCAGTGAATTCACGGCCCAGCCTCGGTCATCGTCAAGCAACTCGAAGAATGTCGCCTTGTCGCCCAAACGTTCCTTCAGGAAGACGATCACCCGATCGCGTTCCTTCCCCCGAATATTGATGAGCCAATCGTCGCTCACCGTATCGAAGGATTCGAACGAATCCTTGAGGTGCTCGAAACGCTCCTCTGAATTGATGAGCATATTGGCGAAGACAGTCAGCATGAAAATATTTAGCTCGAAAGGTTGATCCTAAAAAGAAAATCATGTGTCGGCCCCTTGAAGATATCCCCCACATCAGCGGTAATGGGATTACTTGAGATTTCGTGTCGAAGTTTAATAAGCATTGTCTTGTATTCGTGCAGTCTTTCGAGCCGGGCCACATCGGGTTGCCGAGTGATTCGGGCGATCGAAATGTGCGCGAGGTGCTCTATCATCAGCGGCTTGAGTCCGTGTGCCATGTAGATTTCAGAAATCCTTTGACGCGCCCGTGCAAATGCTTCAGGGATATCAGAACACGTGAGAAGGATATTCCCCTTATCAACAAGGAGATATTTATAGACGATCTTCAGGTCTTTCAATTCATCAAAGACCTTTTGTAATTCTGGATCTTGAATCAGAGCTGCAAATATACCGTCGCGTTTCGCTTCGTCGGTACCGTCAAAATTTCCTTCTAGGAGCGTACTGTGAAGCGGATAATTGCGGCCAGCAATCACCATGTGTATACCTGACTCTTTGGCTATTGCTTCGACTTTACTCGTGACCCGCTCCCGAATTTCATCATCAGAATCTGCAGAAAGTTCTAGCGCGATGCAGAATCTATTTTTAAGCGCCTCCGGATAGCCGATAAAATCCTGAATCTCGCCCTTTTCCACGGCGTCTCTGCCTTTCAGGTCTATACTCGCATATTTGCGCCCAACGGGACCTCCAAACTCTTTCATGCGTTTACTCTAGCATACGCCTTGATAACGTTCCTCGAAGAGCTCCGCCTGCTTTCCGAGCGTGAATTCGGCCACGACTTTCTCGTAGCCGGCGGCGCCGAAGCGGGCTCTTTTTTCTCGATCCCCCAGCAACTCTCTGAATCTGCCGGCGAGCGACGGAACATCATAGGGATTCACGATGAAGCCTGAAATGCCGTCTTCAACCAATTCACGGGAGCCTCCGAAACAGGTGGCGACGACCGGCTTCTTGCAGGCGAAAGCTTCGAGATTCATCGTCGGGAACGAATCGAATGAGAGCGTCGGTACCGCGACAACGGCGCTCGCATAGTATGCGGCTTTCAGATCATTCCCCGAAAGCCAGCCGGGTGTCACCAGCGCCTCTTCGACACCGCGCTCTCGCGCCTGTGTGTGCATACGCGCAAGCGACGGGCTCTCTTTAGCTATGACCAGCAGCTGGACGTCAGGCACCTGCGTACGCACCTTTGCGAGCGCGTCTAATATCTTATCGGTGCCCTTGATGCCGGAAATGCGCCCGCCGAAAAGTATGACGGCATCGCCGAGGCCATGCTTTTCCTTGAAAGCCCGGTCGCGCTCAGCATCCGGTTCCCACGCCCGCACGTCGATGCCGTTATGTATGACCTTTGCGCCTGGCAAACCGTTGGCGGCCAGCGCCTGCCTGAGCGCGTCCGAGACCGCCGTGAGAGCATCGACATCGGCGCGAATGATGTGTCTGATGAGGATATTCCGGAGCGGGTTGTAGCGAAACCGGGATTCGCGCAGCTGGCGCCAGGCGCTCACGCGATAGTCGTAACGCTCACGAACCGCGGTGTCCTGCGGATCGATGAACTCGGTGAGTTTGGAGTAGTTGAACGCCATGACGTCATGGCACGTGAGAACGACGCGTGCGCCGCTCTTTTTTGCGGCTACGAGCGAGGCGTACGAGAGATAGCCATTCACGCTATGCGCATGCACCACGTCGGGTTTGAAGCTGGTAATGATTTTTTTGAGCGTGCGGACTGCGGATAGATTCCAGAGGCACATGTACGCGTTAAAGCGCTTCGAGTAGAGCGCGAAGATGTTGTGTACGGGAATCCCCTCGTATGTCGTTGTGCCGACGAGCCTTGCGTCCTGTACCGCGGTTACGACCAATATCTCGTGTCCGCGCTTCCTAAGTTCCTGTGCGGACGCGTATGCGATGGATCCGCTACCCCCGATGTGGCGGGGAGGAAAATCGTCCTGAAGTATCAATATCCTCATCCCGTTAGAAGTAGGACACGGACAAGTTGGATTTGCCGCACCATGCTTCACTATTGCCGATAAGCCCGAGCATCATACTAGTATACCGATTTCGTGCGTCCGCGACTTCTAACGGGACTCATACCAACTCACCGTTCGTGACATAGGTGCAATCGTTGCGTCTGCCGATGTATTCAAGGACATGCTCAAGCTGCTCCCAGAGACCGTATTTTTCTACTTCCCATGAATGCCCCCATAGGTGAAAGACACCGCCTAGTTTGAGGGCCGTATCGAACGAGCGCTTAGCCGCGGATTCGAAACTGCGGAGATCATAGAGGGACACGCCGAGCGAACGAAATCCCCCGAACCGTTCCCGGATCGGGCCGAACATCCTCCGGAAACCGACTCCCGGCCTGAACGGCAGCGGATAGACGTGGACCGTCGTTGCCATCTCAAACGGCTTGCCGCTCGCAAGGGAGAATTGTTTCGTAGTCCGCGCTCCACGATATCCTGCCGCACGAACGGCGTCGCGGATCGCGTCGTTGTACCTACCGCGTGGATAGCAGAACATGTCGATTGATTTCCCCGTAATCCCTGCAAGCCACTCTTTGCTTCCTTCGACTTCACGACGGACCTCCTCCGACGAGAGTTTCAGGAGATCGGCATGCGTCAGCGTGTGCGCACCTATCTCGAACTTCTCCGAAAGCTTCCTGACCGCATCGTCGGAGAGCCGTTTTCCCCAATAGTCGCGCGGGATATAGAACGTCCCTCTGAGGCCGTTTTTTTCGAGAAGCGCCGCGACGCGCTCGTCTAAGACGTCTCCGTCATCCCAGCTAGTCGTTACGTGTAGCATTTTTCTTGATGCGGGGCTTCAGCCCGATGAAGATATGGATGAGAAACGCGTGGAGACCGCGCAGGAACGCATATTTGAAGCCGATCTTCCCGTCCTTATAGGTCTGTTTGCGGACATATTCCTTGCGGAATTTGTAGAAGAACGTCGCGAAGGCGCGCAGGATCTCGCGGAAAAGCCCGCGCGTGTTCCGCCCGCGCGCCACCTCGCGCGCCAGAAGGATGAAAAAACGATCATGATCGTATACCCAATGGCCTTTCCCCTGACTGTGGATGAACGGCTCATCGAACCAGACGGCCAGCTCCGGCAGCTCGAGGTGCTCGTGCAGCTGCCCCGCGACGTCGACGGCATACAAGATATTCTCGTGATTCTTCACAATGCGCGTCTGCGGATCAATAAGGTGCGGCGTCACGTCATCCTGGCGCTGAATCGAAACGGCTTTCGGCTGTTTCTCCGCGAGGAACTGCTTGATGCGCGCACAAAAGGCGGGCGTAAGCCGCTCATCCGCATCGAGCATGAAGACATAATCTTTCGTCGAGCGCCTGATCGTCTCGTTCCGGGATTTCCCGAAATGAAACGGGAAGTCGGCATATTCGAATATATCGACAGGATACGGCACTTTCGCTTTCCAGTCTTCCAGCTTCTTAAAGGTGTCGTCAGCCGACGGGGTGTAGGAGACGACAAGCTCATCGGCGATAGGAGCGATCGTCTCGAAGAACGCGTCCATGTTATGCGCTTCGTTCTTGGCGATGAGGGCGATGGTGATGGTCGGGAGTTTCATGATTCTGGCGCTGTAAACCGATGGATTATAGCATTATTGCGCCGAAAAACACGCTCCCGATACCTCACTTCCTGGCAAGAATATCCTTGTACAATTCCTCGTATTCGCGCACTACGATCGGCCATGTGCGCGCCTCGGCATGACGTCGGGCACCAGTGCCGAGCTGCTTGCGCAGTTGATCATCCTGCATAAGGCGCACAATTGCGGCTGCGGTCGCTTCGACATCATATTGCGGCACCAAGACGCCGGTCTTTCCGTCGATGATCGCGTCCTCGATGCCATTCCCTTTCGTCCCGATGCTCGCAAGCCCATACGCGGCCGCCTCAAGGAAGACGAGTCCGAACCCCTCGAAGTGCCCTCCCGCATTCACCGATGTGAGCATGAAGAGCGAGGCGCCCTGATAGAGCTCGCGCAGGCGTTCGTCGGAAATATCCTTCACAAAATCGACGCTGTCTTCGACGCGGCTCTCGCGCACCGTCTCCATGAGTTTCTGCACGTACTTCGGCTCGTCGATATGCGCGCCGACGATGACATACCGCAGATCCGGGACATCCTTCTTCGCCCGTATGAATGCGCGGAGCGCAGTGTCATATCCTTTGCGGTGCTTTATCGAACCGACTCCTAATACGTATGGCACACCGCTTTTCGGCGCAGCGAGGGCTCCATGGAATTTCGTGAGATCCACACCATGGTTGATGACGACGACCCGCGCGCCCTTCATCCTCCCGTCTATCTCGCGTTTGATGAACGAACTGATGGCGACGACCGCTCCGGCGGCGCGATAGACGCGTCGCGCGATGAGCGACGTCTTCGGGTTATCCAAAGGTGCCACGGCATACGAGCCCTGCCCAACGATGACGTACTTCGCTTTCGTGAACCTGGTCGCGAGGTACGCGATGATGCCGAGCGGCTTCATATCCGTCACCTGTACGATATCGCTCGTACGCGCGCGAACGTGCACCTTCCAAATAAATGGGATCACGCTCCCGTTGCGCACGAGGACTTCTACCGTATGCCCAGCGGCGCGCAGGTTCTCGGCAAGGTCCGTCACGAACCGCGTCGAGCCGCCGCGCACATCTATTGCGTTCATAAGCAGGCAAATCCTCATAGGCTAGATGCGTATAGTACCTTTTTGATGGAAAACCCCAATCGCGCGAGAGTCGGAGAAAATGGGAGATGCGAAAAAAGGCTCCAGACGACGTACTTCGGTCGCGGCTGCTGCTGAGCAGCTTCACGAGCGAATGTCCGCGCCCTACGCGTATCGCCCGCGAGCAAAAGCCCTACGCTTGCGCCGTATGCATAAAAGCCGTACATGAGCGGCCGGTTTGCGATGAGAAGCCGGCCGAACTCGTCCAGGAAATCAGCGAGGACGCGCGCCCGCGTGATCGAGAGTCCGAGATCCGGGGCTTTCCGCGCCTTCGTCATGGAACCGCCGCTTTTGTGATAGAGACCGAGTGGCTCGGGAAGAAAATAGATGCGCGTCCTCGCACCGACGCGGCGGAAGAAGATGAAGTCGAGATTCCTGCTCAGATACCGTACGTCGCCGATCGCCTCCCTACGCATCATCGCGAACGAGTTCTTCGTGTCGCGCATTCCATTCTCACAGAGGAAGTCGATGAATGGCAGCTCGCCTTCCTGCCGGTCGAAACCCGTGAGCGATCCATCGTCACGCCGGAATGGCGCGATGCACATGCCGAAATCGCGTCTTAGCGCCTGCATCCCCCGCTCAAGCGCGCTCGGGAGCAGTTCGTCATCGCTATCGAGAAACACTATGGACTCGCCGCGTGCGAGCTCGAGACCGTGATTGCGCGCGATGTGGACGCCGCTGTTGTGCGAAAGACGTTCATAACGGATGCGCTCATCCGTATACATCTCTTTGAGCCATTCCTTTGTTCCGTCCGTAGAGGCGTCATCAACGACGATAATCTCAAAATCCTGTTCGGTCTGCGCGAGCACGCTCCCGATCGCGCGAGAAAGGAGCGTTTTGCGGTTGTATGAGGGGATGATGACCGACACCCGTGGCTCTACTACTCTATGTATCATGCTGTGCAGTATACTCACCCACGCTTATCTGCAAGGAGTGGCGGGCGAATGAGGATTTCGGCAATCCTCCATGACAAAAGCCGGCACGGTGAAGAACACGACCATGTACGATACGAGAACGAATGTCAGATACAGTGCAATGAGCGCTATGAGGACGCGGTTCGCTTTCATACTGACCAAGTATACCCATGCGATCTTCGTCCGCCTACCGCCCTGCTTCAAAAGAATCAATAACTGATGATGACGATTCCGCTTCCTCCGTCACCGCCGGCACTACCTCCTCCCCCATCGAACGGTGACGCGTCACCTCCACTCCCCGTGTTTGCTGTCGCATTGGCTGCGGTCGCGCCAGTTGCGCCTTTCCCAGCACCACCAGCCGCATACGTCACCAATGAACCTGAAATCGAGTTCCCCACCCCGATTCCTCCTATACCGCCCGAACTTCCTGAACCATTGCTCCCAGCTCCGCCGGCACCACCACCTCCACCACCATACTCAGAACCACTGCCGCTTGCCGAGCCGCCGCTATTTCCTTGTCCTGCAGTACCAGACCCGCCTGAGGCAGAAACCCCGGCATTATATCCTCCACCCCCGCCGCCCGAGCCGCCGTTTAGGCCGGGATTGCCCAGCCCTCCACTACCACCACCACCTCCTCCGACGGCATTCATGGTGTCAAAAAAGGAATTCCCACCATTACTCCCGTCAGTAAGCACCGAACCTATATGAGTTCCTTTGGCTCCACCCGCCCCAACAGTTACAGAATATGCCTGAGCTGCGACGCTGTGGGATGCGTCATATATATACCCGCCACCACCGCCACCGCCGTATGTGGCGCCTCCACCACCTCCTCCAACTACAAGAACGCTTGCGGTTTTCCCGCCCGTCGCCGAACAATCGAAGGTCTCATCTGCCGTAAATGTATGGATCGTGAGGCCGCCTGATGTGGTAATCGTCCCGCCCGTGCAATAAACAGGAGCCGGTCGTAACGCAATCTGCTGTGCTGCCCAATTGCGAGCCCTGTTCCCGGTTATCGTCGAAGACCTGCTGCTCGCAGTGCCGGCAGTTGCCTGCAATATCTCATACGCAGCTGTCGACGGCCCTCCTGTATGAGCCAAGTTGTATTTCGCGGTCATGCCAGTCGGCGTACTGAAGCCTCTATTGACATCCGTGGCATAAAGCGCGACAACCTCCTCGTTTGCTACGCTTGTCGTTATTACAGATGTCGTCGCAAGAGTGCCCAAGCCGATATTCCCTGCTACGGTATCAATGGGATTAGCGGTATCAACGCCGCTGTATGGAGTTATACCGCCTACCGCCTTCGTTTGCTGGTCAATCGTCCACGTGTAGGTTGTCGGCTCTGATGCGGTAGCGACCTTCCAGTATGAGATCAGGGCAATATTGACGCCATTGTCGGTCCGCGCAATCTGGGTCCAGCCTGAAGGAGGTATGACATTAACGACACTGCCGTCTTTCACTGCGATGCTCGCGAGCATCATATCCCCAGCAGACACAGTGGGCTTATTGATGGTGAGCTGCGTAATGGTCACATATGAGGAAATATTGGTCGTCGAAGTGCCGGAGACGATCGCGGCGAATGCGACTGCGCCAATAAATAAGATGCTGGTAGCCACTACCATTGCGAGAGATGCTTTGGAGGAAATACCTATTCTCATATGAGCGAGTAAGGCGAATAATCACTACACTATACACCTGTGACAAACGTCCTACACATGCGGTGTGCATAATTTTGCTCAATATCACGCGCAGCGATGTCGAATCTTTCGATCCGGAGGGGCTGCGTGGCGGGAACGTGTAGGATTAATTAGGTCTTCAGGCAGCCCGCTATAAGACGGCGGCCTTTTTCCGGATGACAGACGTTGAAGTACCTCGGCCAGATCCGCAGATTGTACCAATGTCGTAACATTCTCAGATCCCACCACGCATTATCAATCACAAAATACAGTAATTTTAACGGGTGGAACCCCGCTCGATCTTGGCCTACAATGCTTTCGACCTTAAAACTCTCCGCAAGATACTTCGTGAGGACTTCGACCGAAAAATGCTGGTAATGCGCTCCCTTCGGTGGGCCCATTCCTACAGAAGGCACGGACACGATAAAAGTGCCGCCGGGAACGAGAAGCCGCGATAGCTCTTTAATGACTGCAGGTAATTGGTCTGGAAAGATATGCTCAAGCGTTTCGACGCAGATTATGGCCTCGAAACTATTGTCCGGAAGCGGGATGTTTGAGAGATCTGCTTTGACCAGATGGACATCAGGAAGGATCTCCTTCACGAATGAAAGAGCGCGCTCTGAATAATCAATGCCGGTTATATTACTGAACCCCGCGTCCCCCAAAAGCCCGAGCACGCGCCCATCACCACAACCGGCATCAGCCACACGTCCGCTTTTTGCGCCCTTTGGAATACGTGAAATTATTGCATTCCAATACCCGAAATACAATCGGCCAGTCTTGGTCGCTGGATCAAGCATCCAGTGATATGGCAATTCGTATCCGCTTTCCTGATATTGCTGTTTTTCCGTCAAAACCATCGCGATACTATATCACCCTCCCCGAAGTACGGACAATATCGATGCCGGATACAAGCGTTCAATAAAACGACGCACCTGTGTCATGTAAATATAGGTAAGTTGGGGAACGATTCTCGGATTGAAGGAGAGCTTGAAATATGATTCGTCGCTTGTATCGATTTCTCCCGCAGACGTGTGAACGGTTGCCAGATCGACAGCCGAACAGTCGTTTGCGATTCCCCACCGACACACTTCCAGGATTGAGCGCCGTGCCGCATACCCAATGCGCTTGTACATCTCGCTTCCCCGATCTACGTTCTGACGTTTTGAAAAAATAGCGCGTATACGGACAGTCGGGATACTGCGAAAGAAAATTGTTCCGCTTATTAACTCCCCGTTATAGTAACCGCCGACTGCGGCACACCCAGAAAGCGCCTTTCGTGAAAAGGGCGCTTTACCTATATTCCGCGTGAAAGCCACATACATTGCGTATATATCCCTCGGGACATCATCATACGTCTCAAATTGAAAATCAGCGTCGCGATAGGTTCGTGCTATCTCATTGCGTGTGGTCTTATTGAATATCGCTGTTATTTCCTCCAGATCCCCCTTCAGATCGATGAGGCCAGTCATTTTTTCTCTAATGCTGAATCCAGGAAGTGCCAGACGATTGAGGGTGATGATGGTAATCCTGGAATATTTCCCGCTTTGAGCGGCGCGCATCGCCTCTTCATCATCAAAGATGACGAGCGCAGTGGAAAATATTATTTTCTTATCTTCTATCAGCATATTATTTGGTGCAGAAAAAATAGACCGATTTGTCCAGGAACGGGAGCCGTGCGAGCACGCGATCCTTCCAGTTTGGCTTCTCGAGGTGCTGGAGCCGCACGCGGCCCGACATGCGTACGCTCTTGAATATACGACGGAACCGCACCACGTCCCACGGCGTGGCCTGGATGGTCCAGAGCATCTCAGTGCTTCCGGGCATGATATGGCGCGGCGCACGTTTCGCCTGGAAAGATCTCCCGGATAGGATCGATCTGATATAGAAACGGTTCACCATCGTAAAGACGAGCGTGCCGCCGGGCTTAAGGATACGCTTGAGCTCGCGAAGCGTCGTGGCGATGTCGTCGACGTAACAGATGGTGTGGAACGGCAAGAAGACGGAGTCGAATGACGCATCGGGAAAATCCGTGCGCTGTATGTCCATCACCCGCACGTCGAGTCCGGGGAATTTCTCCTTGCTCTTCTCGACCATGACCGGTGAGATATCGACTGCGGTCACCTCGAATCCCTTCTTGATGAGCGTCGGGAGCGTGCGCCCCGCGCCGACCCCACCCACGAGAAGCTTCCCGGGGCGCAGATACGCTGACGCTGATTCCTCATCCGCGCGCCAATATTCCTTATCGAATACGTCCGTGCGAGCAGAGAACGTGTCGCGGTTGTGTGAAGCGTAGGTCATGTGATGTGTTCCAGGATACGTTCGGTACGCTTCTGCCAGGTATACCCTGCTGCCTTCTCGTATGCCTGCCGTGCAAGCTCCTGTGCGCCAGCCGGGTCGGCGATCGTCTTCATGATAGCCGCCGCCAGCGCCCCAGGATCCCCCGGCGGCACGATGATCGCGTTCGTTTCATCGAGCACTTCCCGGATGGTCGGCAGATCGCTTGCGATGATCGGACGCTTCGCGGCCATGTATTCGAACATCTTCACCGGCGACATGTGATGGCGGTAATGCGGTAAGTCCGGAAACGGCATGAGAAGGACGTCGGCCGCTTTCTGATAGAGCGCGAGCGTCTCTTGGGCGGCATGGCCTCGTAATATGACGCGATCCGATACCCCGCTCGTCCGGGCTTCTTCCTCATAGCGAGTACGGTCCTTATCGCTTCCCCCCGCTGCGACGAACACCACATCAGGCACCTCTGGAAGCGCCCGGATGATGTCGGATATGCCCTTATCCTCCCCCATCGTCGTGAAATTTCCTGTATACGTGGCTATGCGCGCCCGCTGCGGCAGATCGACCTTCGTACGGGCATCCTCCTTGGAAACGATAATATCGAAGGTCGAGAGATCGACGCCGCTCGGCGCGACCAGGATCTTTTCCGGATCAAAGCCCGCCTCGACGAACGCCTTCCGGAGCGCACCGGAGATGACGATGATGCGGCGTGCCCTGCGCGCACGTCTGAAGAAGGCGGCGCGGCGCTTCGGGATGAGATGGCATTCGAGCGCGACATGGAATCCGAGTCGCGAGAGCGCGATCAATCCCGGCTCACGGGTATAGACGAGCGCATCGCGACCCTTGAAAAAGAAGTACGCGTACGCGCTCAGATGAAACGTGAATGCCTCGAGGGCGAATACGAAGCGTCCCGCACGTTCGCGGATGAGATCGATGACCGGGAGGAACCGCACGATGAAGACCGGTTCGACGGAGTAGGTCTCGAAGACGTCCTTCTCGAACGGCGTCCGACGCCGTGGCGCCACCAGGGTCGTCTCCACCCCGGCGCGCGCGAAGGACTCGCATGCTTTCACGATGGCGACGCCATGCGCCTTCTCGGTCGGTATGCGGATATTCGCGACGTAGAAAAGCCTCATATCGGGAAACTATCGCCCATCCTCGACGTAAGCACAATCCCCACGGTATACTGGCGGACATGAATGAACAGGGTGAAAAACCGAAGGCTCGATGGCTTTCCGAGGCTGAAGTGACGGAAAGAGCGATCCGGCAGGAAGCGGAAAAAGGCGCCGGCCTCGAAGCGATTCGACAGCTCTGCAATGGGACGCCTGAAGCGATATCGATGCTCGCCCGCAGGGTCGTCGTCGAAGGGGAAAACCTCGGCGGCGGGAAACGCGCCCCGCGTACCACGCTCGGCGGTTATGATGAACAGGATATCCACGGCAATGTCGCCGGAAGCAAGGCCGGGCGGATCGCAACGGAGACGCTGCACGAGCTTTTCCCCGCAGCAAAGATACTCACCAATAGCACGACCCCGCGACGCGATGCGGAAACGGGAGAGACCGAGATCGAAAGACATGCAGATGTGGCGAAAGCCGAACTTGTTCAAAAAGGCGTTCCCGCCGGGCTCATCGAGGTGCAGGAACATTCCATGAGCACGTTCACGGAACTCCTCGAATTGATACAGCGCATCGTCGAGAACGATTGGCATCATGTCGTCGTTGTCGGCCATGAACTTCAGAAACAACGGGCGCTCCTGATGCTCGATCGATTGTACGAACTGCTTCCCAAAGAGCCCTCGGGATACATCGAACGTCACCCGGACAAGGAGAACCTGAAAAAAGCCCTCGATGCGTTCAAGGATGCTCGCAAAGACATCACGATCACATTCGTTTCGGCCGAAGACGTCCTTTCTTTGAAAGATCCGCGCTATAAAGAGGTCGTCGAGAAAGCGAGGCAGTCGCCGGCATGGGAAAAGATGCGCGCAAACGAAGAGCGGGGCGCTGATCAGATACGTTCGGGCGTGTACTGGGCGAAGAAGTAACCCGCCGGTCCGCCGATCATCATGGGGTCCTGAACGTCGTCACCTTCCAGAACGCACGCAGAAGGCGGAGGTGGAAATAATGCCGCTCCATCTCGAACCTGAAGGGCATCTTGGTGCCGCTGCAGAATACCGCGTTCCTAGCCAGACGGAAAAACCAGAGGGTTGAGATCTTCGTACAATCGATAACGGCTTCCAGGAAATGCCAGAGAGAAAGCGGCGTGATCTGCGCAGCGGCAACGGCTATCTGATAATCCCATTTGCGCCGTATCGCATCTATATCAGGCTCGAACGGGATGCGCATGACTCCGTCGAGGAATTCCGGTCCTACGCCTTCTTTGAGCGCGATGCGCTCGTGCACCTTCTTGACGAACCCCGTCGTCGAGCGTTTCGAGAAAAAACGCATCTGGCGGTTGGGATACGTCGCGGCGCAGTCGATGACCGTTCCATGGATCGTGTACTTGCGATCGACCCAGAAGGTGCCGCTGCCCTCCTCCCCGCGCTTCGCGATGACTTCGCGGATCGCCGCACAGAGGCTTTCAGTGCACTCCTCGTCAGAATCGAGCCAGAGGATCCAGGTATGCCGCGCCGCATCGAGCGTCTGATTGCGTACTCCTGCATAATCGAAGATGCGCCCGCCCTCATCGAGGAAACGCTGATCCTGCGTGATGACGCGCGCGCCGAAACGCTCCGCGATCCCGAGCGTCCCATCGGTCGAGCCGCCGTCGCATATGACGATATCGTCGAAATCCTTCGCGCTTTCAAGCGCTTTTTCGAGCGTTTCGGCTGAATTCTTGGTCAGCACGACGAGAGTCGCCGGGATCTTCCCCTCTTGAAATGTCATAGGAGGATTGTAGGGTATGGACCTTTTATCGCAAAGAACCGCGCTTCAGGATGCTTCTGAACTGTGCTTGCGTGACGTCATGACGGATGTCGTTACGCGGCAGCGCGAGTCGCTCCGTCGTTTCGGTCACGAATCCGGCATGGGTGGCGAGCGCGAGCCGTATGCCCGATTCATGCACGATACGCCTGATCTCGGGAGTATGGCGTCCATACGGATATGCGAAATACGGGCATGCTTTCGAGAATATGCTTTCGAGCGAGTGTTTCGAGGAAGTGACTTCCCGCCGCACGTCTTCAGGCGATACCTTCGTCAGCTTGGGATGCGTCTCGGTATGCGGCTCGAAATCCACGAGACCCGATGAATCCATCTCACGCATCTCGGATTCGGTGAGCATGGGGAGCGGTCTCACTGAGCTCGCGCGCACCTTGCCGATCTCCCCGGTGATGGAGAAGATCGTGACAGGGATTCCCCGCTTCCGGATGACAGGAAACAGGTTCGTGTAGTTATCGTGCCGGCCGTCGTCGAAAGTCAGAAGCACGGTCTTGTCTTCGATGCGACCTGCCGTAAGCATCTCGTCGAGTTCGCGAAGCGGAATGATGCGAAGCCCCTGCCGGGCGATCTCTTCCATCTGCCACTCGAACACCCCCGGCGAGACGGTGTACTGGTCGTCATGCGTGTCGATGGAATGATACGCGAGGATGAGCGCGCCGTGCGTGCGCGGCAGAAGCCGTCGGAGCGCGTACAGGAACGACTTACCGATCGAGCGTATCGACATACCTCAGAAGAGGCGGTTCTTCCACGTCTTCGGCGTGAGGTCGCTCACGATCTCGAGATCGAGATGATAGGTGAACGGCTTCGGGCCGCGCGTGCGGATATAATCGATCGTCGCCTGCAGGCCTTCTTCCAGCGTGTGGACGGTTGTGTACCCTAAGAGCTTGCGCGCCTTATCCGCAGAGCAGTTCGCGAGCTTCACTTCCTGCGGACGGCCGGTCACATAGATGGGATCGAGCTTGAAATCGAGAAGCCGCGCGAGTATCTGAGAAAGCTCGTTGATGCTCACGAACTCGTCGTCCGGGCCGATATTGATGATCTCTCCCGAGACTGGCGCTTCCGCGAGCTTGAAGAGCGTCCCCACGTCGTCCTGCACGAACGAGAAGCAGCGCTTCTGTTCGCCGTCGCCATAGATGATGGGTTGGCTTCCCTGCAGCATGCGATTGATCATGATGGACACCACATTGCGGTACGGGTCATCGTATTTCTGGCGCGGGCCGATGATGTTATGCGGCACCGCGATGACGTATTCCATCCCGTGTACGCCGGCGAGGTTCTGCAGCATGAGTTCCGTCGTCACCTTCCCGATGCCATATGGGTCCTGCGGCTTCGGCGTCATGTCTTCGGTGAAAGGGACGCGATCCTGCGTGCCATATCGTGCCATCGAGGAGCAGAGGACGAGGCGCTTCACGTCGTTCGAGATAGCCGCCGTCATGATGGACATGGAGGCGCCGATGATGTGCTTCGAGATGACGTAGGGCGAGAAGACCGAGAGGCCTTCGTACGCTGTCGCCGCGCAGTGGTAGACGATGTCCACTCCTTTCGTTATCTCCCGCGTCTTCTCGAAATCATTGAGATCCATCTCGAAGAACTCGACTCCTTCAGGCACGTTGTCGCGATAGCCGCCGAGCAGCGAATCGCATCCCTTCACGATGTATCCCGCGGCGAGGAAGGCGTCCGCAAGATGGCTTCCGAGGAAGCCTGCGACACCCGTGATGAAGACCGTCTTTTTCCCTTCTTGCATGATCATTTCGCGCGTCTCGCGACGTATGCATCGATGGTCCCCTCCACCTTGCCCTTGAACTGCGTGAACGTCGTGCGGCTATCGATCGAATTGCGCGGCAGGAGGAACGGGTCGGTCTGTCCCGAGACGAGTCCTTCTGCCGTCGTCACCGCGCCATCCCATGCATTCGTGCGGAGATATTCCACGAGTTTGTGCGTATAGCGGCCCTTCGGATACGCGAAGACGGATGCAGACCTCTTGATGACGGATTCGAGGTCCTTGCGCGCCTGTTCGACGCGGGCTGCGGCCTGTTCGAAAGCGACGCCATCGAGCGGCTGGCGGTGCTGCGTCTGGGGGAAGAATTCGACGAGTCCGCTCGCGATCAGTTCGCGCACCGAGGAGACCGAGAGCGTCTTGAAGGTGAAGCCGTCCGAGGTCTGGATATTCGTATCGAGGTATTCGACGGTCGTGAAGACCGATGCCGGCATCGCGTATTTTCTCAGAAGCGGCAGGACATCCGCATGTACGCTCTCGAAGCCGTCGTTGAAGGTAAGGGCGATACATCCCTCCACATTCCCTCCCGCGCGGAGCCGGCGGATGAGTTCAGAAAGGAAGACGACTGTGTATTTCTTCTCCTGCAGATATCGCAGCTGCTTCTCGAGGACCGCAGGATGCACCGTAAAAAAGGCCCTGTCGGTCCCGATATTGTGGTAGCTGAGGATGCTCGCGCGCGCGCCGAGCGGGCGCCGATTCGCTATGAAAAAGAGGTCTTTCAGGAAGGTCTTCAGCGCTCGAACCATTCGTTGGAGTGTACCGGAATGGCGCTATCGTGTCCACGCAGGGCGGGAAAAACCGCTTAAGACTTGAGTGCTTCGAGCAGATTCTTTACCATGTATTCCGGCAGAAGCTCGCGATCGAAGACGGCGCGTGCTGCGCTTCCCAACCGCTGGCGTTCCGACTCGTCATCCTTAAGCGCGCATATCGCATCGGCAAGCGCCTGCGGATCGGCGACAGGAACGAGGGAGAGCGCTTCGGCCGCCCCAGGTAATTCGTGTACGACCGGCGTATCGGCCGTGATGATGGCCTTCCCCATCGCCATCGCTTCATAGACTTTGTTCGGTATGACGCGCTTGGTCTTCGGCGTGTCGCCGAAGATGCCGAGGACGACCTGTGCTTTCGCCATGTATTCAGGCACCTTCTCGACGGGCACCTTGCCAGTGAATTCAATACTATCTTCGAGCTTCAGCTCAGCGACAAGCCGCTTCGCGGCATCGAAATCCTGCCCCGCACCGATCATTCGGAAACGTATGTCTTCGTCACGCAAAAGTGCGGCCGCGCGGATGATATAGGAAACTCCTTGCAGCGGGATGAACATCCCATGGAAATGCACGGTGAATCTCGCTTCTTCCGGCACGTCCGCGGGCTTGAATACCGTGTCGTCCGCGCTTATCCAGATGCGCTCGAACTTCTCGCGCGGGACATGGAACGTCTCGACGAAATAATCGATATGCGCGTTCGTCTCGAGAAGCACTTTCCATGCAAGCCGTGAACTCCACGCATCGAGGAGCCAGTCGCGCCGGCCGCGGATACTCCATGCGCCGTACACCCTTCGATCGAATACATTGGAATCATAGAGCGAAAGGAAAGCATCGAACACCGCGCGTTTCCCGAAAAGAAGCCGGGCGAGCGGCATCACTGTCTGGCCCGGGAAACAGACGAGGACCATGTCGAATTTCTCGCGCCGCGCACGCATCGCGAGCTTCGCGAGCTGCCAGTATTTCGAGAGGCCGCGGTATTCCCGCGGATCGACGCGGACTTCCGTTACCGTCCAGCCGTTGCGCTCGAATCCCTCCCGCAGGACGCGATTGCGCGCGTATTTCGGGTCATAGATGCCGAAGAAGAGGACTTTCATATTTCGGGCTTTAGTTTTTGCACGATGGTTGTTAAAAGCTGCGGAAGATTATTTTTTGTCGCACTCTTGCGTAAATTATCTCGCAATACCTTACGCTCGGTCTCAGACATGTGCACGATGCGTTCTAGAATCCCCGCAAGAGAATGTGAATCTCGCTCTTTAAAGAGTAAATCGCCAGGAAGTATGCTTTTTAACGTATTGCTAGACGCGACGGTAATCGTACCTGTCGCCATGCTTTCTAGTACCGCTTTATCGAAACTGCCTGAAGTAGTCGCATTGACATGCACGTCATGAGTGCGATATGCATCGCTAATCTGCGTCGGAGTAGCTTTACCGTGAAAAGTGCAGTTTTGCATGGAGTTGGCGCGCTCACGAAGATGCGCCGCGTATACTGAATCCACTGGGAGCTCTTCGCCATACTGATCGAAAGAAACGGGAATACCCTGCACGGAGAGATCTTCGACGGCGTCCATGATAACTTCAATATTCTTTACGGGGGCGACTCGCCCTACGTGCATGACACGCAATATCGGTGAAGGCATGAAATTGCCAGGACTGAAAAAACCTATATCGATACCATGACCGAGCGGGATCAATTTCGGCGTTTCAAAGGGGAAACTGTCTTTCGAAGCACTGAAAATATGATCGGCAAAAGTCGCAGCGAAGCGCAGACTCATCGAAGAGCGCGGATGGATGTACCAGAGCCCGACTTTCTTTCCCCTCATCCGCCACAACAAGCCTCCTAATACGACATACTCGGGATTCATATGCACGAACACCGTATCGTAACGCAACGTCCAGATGTACTGATAAAAGCGAGAGATGTATTTGAAAAGCGAACGTCCCCCTTCCTTCCCCAATGAATGCACCGAGACATTCTCCGGCAACGCATGACGACCCTCTTTGAGGCAGATCACGTGGACGCTCTCGCAGTTCTTCGCGAATTCCGCGATCCATGCGTGGAAGAACGCCAGGACGGGATCGTCGAGATCGACCGCCTGCGTGCAGATGAGCAGCTTCATGCCCTCACTTTACCGCTTCTTTCGCTTCGGGGCAGTCTTCGCATGTGCGCGAGCGACCGCCTTCGGGCCGTACACGCCTTCGAGCAGGTGCCGATCCTTATTCGTCTCAAGGAGGAGCGCCATGTTCTTCTTCTCGGCAGCCTTCAGGAATGCGACACCTTCAGGCCGCTTCACCGTCGTCTGATAGAGCGAGCTCAGCGCTGCGACATCCTTGATGAAACACGCGCCGCCCGCACCGCGGCCGCTCTTATGCTTCGGTTTCGCGTAGCGTGTCGGGATGTACGGATCCGCCATGACCGCGGACTCGATCTGTTCCCAATCACATCCGAAATGATCCGCAAGGTCGTAGATGACGTTGAAGGCGAGTATCTGGGTGTATCCGTTGAAATTATGCGCGTACTTGATGAGCTCGGCCTCTTCGCTCATGCAGATGTGCGCGAACGGCGCGTTCGGGAGGATGGAATGTACGAGCTCGGCCGCAGCCTTGTGTTTCTTGCCGTCCGATGGCATCCCGACGATGTTCGAGAACGGATTATCGGAATCCTCGCGAGCGGTCGCGACCGAGAGGAATTCCGGCGAGCAGAGCACGGTGATGTCCGGGAACTTCTTCTGCAGCTTGCGCGTCATCCCGACGAGCATGGTCGATTTGATGACGGCGATCTTCCCGCGGCCGACCAGCTTGAGTCCTTCCTCGACGATGCTTGCGTCGAACCCCTTCGGGGTCGTCGGCGTAGGGACGCAGACGAAAACGATGTCGGTTTCTTTGATCTTGTCCTTATTGCTGCGATATGGCTCCTCGAGCGCATAGCGGATGACCTTGTAGCCACGATCTTCGAAATTATCGGCATAGTTCTTGCCGACGAAGCCCTGCCCGACGAATCCGATAAGAGGCTTTTTAGCTGTTTTTGCTTTAGACATGACGACAGACTATACCATGTAGGATTTTGCTCTGCTATAGGGCTTTTTTGACATTGAATCAATTTTATGGCAATGTGCCTGCAGACATCGAATGCACTTGAGAAAACAGAGGACAGGCCAATGCCAGTTTTGGACCGCACTGCCGATCTCGTGATCGGCTTCGCTTTCGATATCGAAAGAGATCCAAATACCACAAGCAAATTCAAGCCTGCAGATGAACACCTAGGCTCGGAGAATCCGAATCCGCTCTACGCAACCCCGCGACTTGAAGGATATGCGGCAATGCTTCGCCTCGGATTCACGCGTCACCTGCTCATCCCCGGTAAAGACGAGCGGCGATACAAAGGCGAGACTGTCGAAATCGATGGCAAGCCTTCCCCGCTGTGGCAAGGACTGATCATCCGTAAGATGCTCATCGAGGATTACGGGATCAAGGGGGTACCTATCGAGTGGATCCCCTCGACCGGTTCGACTCGCGACGCAGCTATCGCCGCGGCGATAGAACTTCGGCGGAGGAATATCGTGGTCGCGGAAGGCAGAGTCGAATTCGTGACCAGTTGGTATCACGTCGATCGCACTTCCCACCACCTCCGCGAAGCGGGCTTGCTACCGCTCATTACCTCAGCGGAAACTTTCCTCATCGCTGAAGCCATACTCAAAGGCGAACGCAACGAGGCGCTCGATCATCTTCGTTCGTTCGGCGGCCATTACCTTGATCAACGGGTTCGAGACGAGATCGGAGGCACCGCCGAGCTATTACTCGGAACCTATGAGCGTAAGACAAAAGGCTGGTAATCAGCTGTTCACCAAAAGAGGCCGCGGATTCTGCGGCCTCTTATCTTTTAGACGCAGCGGTGTCGTCACAATAGGCGTCGACATATTCTTCGAACGAACGGTACGGGTAATTCAAGAGTTTTCCTTCCCGTATTCCCTCTTCGAACCATGAGGCGAGCGTCGCCGGAAATTGCTCGCTGGACGCGATGATGGCGCCCGCTTCGCGGGCGATGCCGATGTCCGTCGAAAGCACGGGCTTGCCTGCGGCAAGCGCTTCGATGATGACGAGTCCATAGCCTTCATATGCGGACGGTACGAGAACGAGATCGGCAAGCGCGTAATACGGAGCGGGGTCCTGCCATGGTTCGAAAAACACGTTCGCAGATGCTTGTTGTCTAAGCATCTGCGATTCGCTGCCGTCACCAAGAATGATGAGGCATGCATTCTCTGGCGCGGCTTTCTTGAAACTCTCGATCGCGAGTCCTACGTTCTTTTCTTTCTCGAGACGGGCGACGACAAGCACTTTCGTATCAAAACGCGAGAATCGGGCTTCAAGTCCGCATGGGGCCGCATTCCTGAAGCGTTCTACATCGACGAAGATCGGCAGGATGGTGATCGGCATCTTCAGCCCATAGCGTTTCGCGACACTCTCCTTGATGCGTTCGGAGACGACGCGGACGCGCGCGGCGCGGCGCAGGACGATTCCGGCGAGAGATACCCGTATCCGATTCATGAACGAGAGCTCGGCGAATGCGGGAGAGAGGAAATCCGTATGCACCTGCACATGGAGCGGCACCCGGAGCCAGCGGGCAACGAGAAGCCCGATCAGCCCCGTCTCGAACGGATCCTGGACCGAGATGACGTCGGGTTTCGGCAATCGGCGGACGATACGGAACGTGTCCCAGCCATAGAAAAGACGGCTGCGCGAGCCCGTCGGGTATGCGTGTACGCCGATCGCGAGCGTCTGCGCAGAAAGCTTCTGCTCTCGAAGCGAGAAGACGATGATGCTCAACTCTCCCAGACGCGTACCGTACGCGATCTGCCGCTGCGCGCTCGCGCTCTGCGGCTGAAACAGGCTCCGATCCGTTCCGATGGCGAGGATATGCATATCATTTACTCACGCTCGTGACGATCTCATGCGCGATGTCATCCCACGAATGGACATATGAGAATGCATCGATGTTCTTCCTGAGCTTCGCATATGTCTCCGGTTCCAGCAGCGATTCGATCGCGCGTGCCAGCGCGTCCTCCGAACGGGTGTCGACGAAGAGCCCGCACCCCTCCAATCGTTCCGAGGTACCGGTGTCCTTCGTGCAGACGAACGGTACGCCGAGCGAGACCGCGTCGATCGCAGCGTTGGACGAGACTTCGGAGAGGGATGCGACGATGACGGCATACGAATCCTGTACCCGTGCCTGATGCTCCGCGTGCGGCAGCGCGCGTTCGTCTAATCCGATATCGGGATGGCTCGCTTTGACGCGCTCGAATGCGCGATGCAGGAGCGCCGAGTTCTTGAGGAATATCTCGCGCCCTGCATGCACGAACACGCGACTGCGCGTCGGCTGCGCGGAGCCAGCTCGCGACGGATAGAAATTCTCGATTATGTGCGCCCTTGCGGCGTCGAAGCGGTATGCCTTCTCCCAGATCCCCTTCTGGAATCGCGTCGTGAAGAGGAGGGCGTCGGCGTTCCGGATCAGCATGCGCATGCTTCGGGAAATCATCCTCTCTTTTAATGAAAAGTCACGGAGCGTGTCATAGAACTCCGAAAGAAGGACCGACTCTTTCGTGCGGCCGACATACGATTCCCACAGGAAATCACCTCCGATGCGAAGCGCTATCGGCACGCCGAAGAGCTTCGCTGCCACGAAGGCCGGCATCCCGACGCTCCAGTGATCGAGCCCGATAGCGAGCGATGCATGCGGCATGCGCGCCAGAAGCATGAAGAGATACGCGAGATGCCGGATGCCCGGCGGCAACGACGCTACGGAACCGAATGATACGACATCGACATGGTGCCCTTGCTTCCTGAATGCCGCTTCGAACCCCGCTGCGTACGTCGCCAAGACGCCTGCCTTGGGCGGATAGAAAGGAGTGGCGATAAGGATGCGCATGAAGGAAACTCTATACCGATAAGAGAAGAGGCGCCAGAAGCGCCTCTTCGAGTATCCGCGCCCGGTGGGCGCCTGCGTCAGGTCTCATATTCGCGGAGGAACCCGACGTAAAAATTTGAGAAGGACCTCCTTAGTGGAACTCTTCAGTACTGAGGCGGAAGCTAACGGCCAAGCCATAAACTTCGATTTCATTAGATGAGTCCTCTCTCGAATCGCCAGAAGGTACACTTCTCCTGACTGCTTCTAGACTACTAATTCCCAGTCAAAAAGCAAGGATTTATCAACGCTTGAAAAGCTCCCCGAACACCTTCTCCCGCATATCCTTCGCGACGATATCCCAATCGTATTTCTCGATGACCATCTGCTTCGCGGTCGCCACGACGGCACGGACTTTCTCGGGTCGGGCCATAATGTCCCTGATCGCAACCACTATCTGCTCGGGAGAATCCTTATCCACGGCCCAGCCGGTGATGGGTTTATCGGGATTGCGCTTCTCGTCGAAGAGGAAATCGGCGATACCTCCTTCCTGAGTCGTCACGACCGGCAGCTCCGCGGCCATCGCCTCCGCGAACGACGCGCCGAAACCTTCCGAACGGCTCGGGCGCGTGAATATGTCCGAGGCTTTCAGGTATTTCGGCATGTCCTCGTGACCGATATGCCCGAGGAACTGCACGCGTGAGGAGACCTTGAGATCGCTCGCGAGCTTCTTCAGCATCACCTCATCAGGCCCGGTGCCGAGCACGAGAAAATGCACGTTCTCGGGGAGCATGGGGAGCGCGCGGATGACGTCGTCCACGGCGTTCTTATGCACGAGACGCGAGGTGGTGATGACGAACACGTCACCCATTCTTTTGCCGAGGCGATCCTTGACCTCATTGATGACGGCGTCAGGATACTCCTGCGAGAAGTGCTTCGCGGCGACGGCATTCGGGATGATCTCTATCGGGCCGGCATATCCCATGTGCCGTGCCCAATTCGCGAGGAACGTGGAGAGCGGCTGGATGATATCGGCCTTCGTGAACGCGCGCTTGAAAAGCGGCCACAGCGGGCGCATCTTCTTCTCGATATATTCCGGCGGATCGCCTTCCTGCAGGTTCAGGACGTATTTGACCTTCGGGTTCAGCATCTTGAAGATCGCCGCGGGAACGCCGGTCGAATGCGCCATCATCGCCCACGTCGCATCGTAGCCGTATTTCCATTGCAGCTGCTGCGCTTTCACGGCCGCAAGGAACTGGAAGAGCGGCTTATTGAGCTGCAGCGGGAATCTCTTGAGATCCGCCATCGTCGGATCCTTCGTGACGATCCCGATGCGATGCACGAGCACGTTCCCCACCTTCTCGACCTTCGGCAGCGTCGAATCGAAGCGGTTCGTCACCATATGGAATTCGAAGTCCGGCATGCGATCGGTGATCTCCTTGATGGACACCTCGGCGCCGCCGACATGCTTCGGGAAGTATGCGAGCGAGAAGATGAGGATTTTCTTCATACGTGAACCATATCAGGCTTCCTTCCTGAATTCATCTATGACGCGCCTGAGCGCATCATTCAGTTCCGTCCCGGCATCGGAGCGTTTCTGCAATTCGGCCAAAGGCTTCAGCGTCTCGTTGAAGAATATCTTCGGTCGATCCGGCCGGTGCGGCGGCTCGATGATCACGACATCGCCGACGGACGTCCCTGCATACGATACATCGGAAGCGACGGCGTAGAGCGCGTGCACGAAGGAGCGCATCGCCTCATCCTCCGCCATGAGCGAGAGCGCAGTCTTATGGACCCGCAGGATATGAGTCGGGCTGGAAACGAGGACGAGCCGCCCGATGCCCGCATCATGCGCGATCCGCGCGCTTGCGAGCAGTTCCATCCGCGTATCCTGAGACGTGAGTTCCAGAACGGCTCGCTCATCAAGCCACGCGAGAGACTTTTCCGCGCCCCACTCCGAGAACGGGGAGAGGGTAGTGATCCGTTCACGAGCGAGACGCAACGTATATTCCCCTTCCTTGAGCCCGTCTTTCTCAGAGGTTGCTGTCGGGAAAAGGATCATCGTCGCATCCCACTGCAGGGCTTCGAGCAGGCCTTTGGGAACGCGTCCGAGCCGGCCTTCCTGCGGCGCGCCCCATACGACATCCTCCCATGCGTCTGCCTGGAGATGGTGTCCGTGTATGAGGATCGCGGTTTTCATATGTCTTTCTTGCCCAAATGCCCGCGGACGAATCCCGAATAGGCAAAGCGGATGGCGTTGGCGAACGCATCGCCGTCACCGATGGAACGACGGAGGCTCACACGAGCGGAAAGCGCGGTGGCCGCCTTTTCCTGGGCCGCGTCGCCGCCGTAGACCTGATCGGCGCGCGTGAGCATCATCCGCAACAGAGCCCGTTTCGATGGCGAAACACGTGAGAGATCCTGATCGGCCAGCGTGATAAGGAGCGGCAATCCGGATATGCGCTTGAGAAGGATGCCTGCCAGTGCCGCGTAGCTCGCCATGAGCGCCCACGCGAACAAGTATCGATGCTGCCGGTGGAGCTTGTGCGCCCGCCAGAGTCCGAGGAACGGGAGAAGGTATTTATCGCTCGATCGGCCGAATCCCACATGATGCACACGCGCGTTCGGTACCGGGCAGACCGCATGCCGCGCCTCGGGAGAAAAGAGCGCCGTGACCACATCGAACCGGACATCAGGCATCGCCGCCATCAGATCGCAGAGCGCATCTTCAGCTGGGCCGGAGACCGGATGGAACGTCGTCGAGAAGACGAGGACGCGTTTCTCGAGTTTCGCGCCGCGCGGATGTCCGGCAACGAAAGAGCGGACGTATTCTTCCACGGAACGCTTCGTTTCCCATCCCAGCGCGCGCGATTTCGTCGTGTCGAGGCCCGACTGCATGCGATTCCCAGCACGCTCGGGCATCATGATGATCTCGCCTCCGAAGAGGCGCGCGATATCGAGTATCGCGTATGCTTGCTCGTTCCCCAAGCCGTACTCATCTCCTTCCCCACTTTCGCCGACGAGCATGAGGCCGTCGACGATGTCATCCACATGCGTGAAATTGCGCAGCTGCGTGCCGGGCGCGACGACGGTGAGCGGCGTCCCGCGCAAGTACATCTGCTTGAAGCTCTCGATGATGGTGCCATAGACGCCGGTGCGCTCGCCCGGGCCGAAGACATTATAGAAATACGTGATGGCATAGGGGAAATGCTCGCTATCGCCCGCCTTTTTCACGAGTTCGGTATTCGCCGCTTTCGTCGCCGCATACGGAGATGTACTTCGGGTTGCGCCGCCGTCGCCGAATTTCGTCGAAGAACCGGCGTAAAGGAGCTTGCACTCCTGACCGGACAGGTTGCGTTTGCGCCAGAATTCGATGACCGCGGCGGTGCCGAGTGTATTCAAATCATATACCACATCAGATTCCAGAACACTCTGCTCGACGCGTGAATATTCGCCGAGATGATAGATGAGATCCGGATTCTCGGGCACGTGCTTCTCGATGTCTTTCGTGTGACCTTCGCGGTACTCCGCGCCTTCGACATGCGCCTCCGTCGTACCTGCAAAATAGTTGTCGAGCGAGATGACAGAATGTCCGTCCGCAAGCAGCCGTTTGATGAGATTGGAACCGACAAATCCCGCGCCGCCGGTCACCAGGATCGTCTTTTTCCCCATAGCGATACAGCCTACACGCTCTATGGCGTTTCCTCAATGATATCCCATTCGGTCTTCCTAGCTCGGCGCGCCAGACCAACGCCTGCGGCGCCGATGCCGGCTATCGCCGCCGTCCCGAGCCACCACAGCGGCGTGCGCCTGGGTTCATCCGCTATGGCCGCCGATGCAGCCTGGCTTCGGGCGGAGGCGTCGGAAGATGTGTCGGCGTTTCCGATAATAGCCGGGCCTGAATCCCCAACCGCCGGAGCGGACTTCACGGATTTCGAGGATGCTTTCTTCGTAGCCGCTTTCTTTTCTTTCGGCGGAGTGCGGACGAGGCCGCCTGCGGGAGCGCCGGCACCTGGCGTCGGAATGCCCGCCGAAAACGCAGTGCCCGGCGCGGGTTCGATCTTCTGCAATGAATCCCCCGTGCCGTTCCCTCCCATCGAATTCGCGTACATGATCGAATCGATCTCGGAACCGGCTTTGTCGCGCAACGCGATCGATTCTCCGTCGTTATTCAGACTGAAGACGCTGTCGAAAAGCTGCCCGGCGAATGCCGGGTGCTCCGTGCCGAATTTCTGCGCATTATCTGCAATGACCGCATATGCTGCGGGTGCGAGCGCCGCTCCTCCTGCAGCCGCGGTGATCTTGTGGCTCTTCCCATTCTCGAACACGCTCCAATCGCTGAGCGTGACGGCTGCGGAACCGACGTTATAGACCTCGATCCATTCCCTACCGGAATCGGGACCTTCCGCGAGGTCGTACATCACCTCCGTGATAACGACTTGGGCGAAAGATGACGTCGGGACTGTGAGGATGCCGGCGGCTATGACGACTCCGAAGAGGCGCGTATGCATGTCATCCGTTGAGTATCTTGCGAAGGTCTTCCGTCGGGATCTCGTCTCGTTTCGGGCGCGGTTTTTCCGGGATTTCCGTATGAACATGCGCATGCGGAGGAGCGGCGGGACGCGGCGCATGCGGCTGGACATTCTCACGCTTCGCCTCGCGATGCGCATGCCGCGCCCGCAGGATATCCGCGGGAGACCTCACGATGGAGCGCGGCTCCTCCTTCACGGGACGCACCGACGCGATGGCGTCGCGCAGCGCGGAGCGCTGATCCGCGTGGGGTGCAGGCATGGGAGCGGGCGTAGGCGCCGAAACCGATTGCGGTTCAGGACGATGCTCAGGTGCGCGCTCAAGCGGCCTCTCGGCCTGCGGCCGCGGCGCTTGATGCTCGGGACGAGGCCGTGATCCGTATTCGGATCGCCCATCGGGACGCTTCTCTTTCGGCGCAGCCTTCGGAGGCGCGAATTCCAGCTGCCACTTGCTGATGATCTGCTCGATCTCGGAGCGCGGCCGCGCATGCGCGGCTCGTGTGTGATGGATCACGTCTTCCCGGTAGGACACATGCGGCGAGTCGATGGGCGGGATCGTCTCGGCCGAGAACGGCGACGAGCCGACGCCGTCGATCATGAGCGTGAGATAGATCTGCCCGATACCGAGGTTCGTGAGATCCTCAGGCACGAATGTCGGCTTGAATACCGTCTCCAAGACTTCCGCATCGAACGGGCCGACGCGGAACACGATCATGGTGCCGACGTTGCCGAAGACGGCGTTGCGCACGTTCTCCTCCATCTGTTCGATGTACTGGTTGGCAAGCGTGAGCGCGAGCTTGTATTTGCGCGACTCGGAGAGGATGTCGGCGAACGCCTCGTTCATCATCGACTGGAATTCGTCGACGTAGAAATAGCAGCGCGGCAGCCGTGCCATGCGTGAAGGCGGCTCGTCGGCACGACTCATCGCCGCGAGATAGATCTTCACGGTGAGCATCGATCCTAAGAGCGCGGCATTCGATTCTCCCATCCTGCCCTTGGAGAGGTTGACGATGAATATCTTCTTCTCATCCATCATCTTGCGTAGATCGAACGTGGACTTCGGCTGCCCGACGATATTACGGATGAGCGGATTCGCGACGAATTGGCCGACCTTGTTCTGGATAGCGGGCGTCGCCTCCTGCGTGTAGCGATCGGTGTAGGTCGCGTATTCCACCGTCCAGAAATCCTTCACGATGGGGTCGGTGATCTTGTCGATGACCGCTTGGCGGAACGTCTTGTTGACCAGCATGCGGTTGACGTCGATGAGCGTCGCGCCGGGATATTCGAGGAGCGCGAGGAGGACATTCTGCAGGATGTATTCCATACGCGCGCTCCACGCATCCACCCAGATGCGCTTGAATGCGCCCATGAGGCCCGAGACGACGAGATGACGCTTGTCGTAACCGACATCTTCCATCACGTTGAAGCCGACGGGATAGTCGGTATCGAACGGCGCGAAATAGAGGACGTCCTTGATGCGTTCGTGCGGGATGAAGTCCAGAAGCTTCTCCGCGGTCGAGCCATGAGGATCGATGTAGGCGATGCCTTCCCCGTTCTGGATATCCTGGATGGCCATATTCTCGAGCATGGTGGATTTGCCCATACCGGTCTTGCCGATCACGTACATGTGCTTGCCGCGGTCGATGGCCCGGATGCCGAACATCTCGCGTTTGCCGCGGGTGTGCGTCGTCGCGAAATAGGTGATGCGGCGCTCGTCGTCATCGTTCCCTTTTCCCTTGGGAGTCATGGCGTAAGTATAACGCAAAGAGAAAGCGCGACCTTCGCAGATCGCGCTCTTGCTCAAACTAAGGAGGCTTCATGAGAGCCACCAGTAGCCAATCATCGCAATAAGGGCAATCGGAATACCGTACCCCCAGAGGATGAATTTGGCTTCTGCTCTCGTGCAACCACCCCACGCTTGGGCAATCAGATCGACAAACATGTGCAACTCCTTACTTTTGACCTGATTACCCCAGACCCGCCGCCAAGATAGCATCCCCTCATGAATTGTCGATGTATAGCGGCTCTGTAGTGTGAATAAGCCGAAAATACGGCTCTACGAGAAGACTCCCAGACTCCTTACTGCGGCTTCAATACCTGCCTCAGGCTCGAATAGTGATTCCCCGGATCCCAGAACATGTAGGAATCGAGCCCGGCATCGATGTTCGCCTTGATCTGGGCCGCTACCATGGCCGGCGTGTAGTCCACCGGATAATCGAAGTCCTGCAGCCACGGCCGTAGCTTGTGGCGGTCGTAGACGGGCTTCTCGTAGATCGCTGGGGTTGAAGTGCCGATGCGCGTGAACGCGAGGCTGCCGATCGGCGTCGTCGTCGCTTCCGCGCGCCGCGCCGCCTCGCTCATCGAGAAATTGACGATGTCGTACGGGTGATCGTTCACCTTGGCATAGCCGTGGAAACCGCTCGGATAGTGCGACGGATAGACCATGGGGCCGATATAGTCGAAATACGGGAACGTACGCTCCAAGACCTGCCCGATATTGAGATCGTCGGTGTTCGTCGTCGTCATGCCGAAGAGGTCCGCGGAGAGGACGACGCCGATGGGCTTGAGACCGTCATGCAGGTATCTGAAGAACTCCTCGAGCATCTCCTGCTTATCCTTGCCGTCGCGTTTGATATACACGGCCGCTGCCATATCGCCGTCGGAGGGATAGCGGATGTAATCGAAATTCAATTCATCGAAACCGATGTCGTACGAGGCTTTCCCGAGCGCGACGACCGTATCCCAGTATCGTGTAGAGCCGACGTCCACGAATGCGAGCCCTTTGCGGTCCTTCCATGTGCCGCCGCCTTTCTTCTGCACGGCCTCTTCCGGATGCAGCTTCGTATAGTACGGATTCTGGAAGACCGTGATGCGGCCGATGACGTAGATGCCTTTCTCGTGCAGCTTCTCGACGAACGCTTTCATGTCGCGCGCACCGCACTGATCCGAGATCATATCTTTCAATAGCGGATCGTCGCTTGGGAACGCGATGCCGCCGGAGTAATCGCGGATGTCGATGACGACGGCATTCAATTCCGTCTCGTCGATGAGCTCGACGAGCGAATCGCGGAACGACGGTGTCCCGACGACGCACTGCGTCATATAGATCGCCTTCAAGGGGGCCGGCGTCGGCAGATGCGCGACTGCGGGTTTTGCGGGAGCGGGCGCTTCCGTGTCATCGGGAGCCGACGTGCCGCTACGCGAATACGAGACCGTACCCGGCGTGATCGCGAATGCCGCCGATGCGACTGATGCCGCGATGGCATGGGCCCAGCCCGTCGCATACGCGGCTGCGCCGACCACGACGACGCCTGCCACGAGAAACGCGGCGAGCTTCCCCGATCTCTTATGCCGCTTCATGCGCATCCAGCGTCTGAGGAGTGCTTTCCACATAGGTGCTGGAGGAGCGATTCTGAGGGGCCTTCCGTCCGAGGCCGCGACGACGCACGATGATGCCGAGCGCGATCACGATGATGCCTGCGGCAACCATGAGGACGCTGTCCCATCCGATGGGAAATCCGAGGAACGGCAGGATCGCGACGAAGGCGCCAGCGAACATGATGAGTCCATCGATAGTCATTGGGCGAGTATACCGCGTCTATTTCGGATGAACAATCACCACGAACTCCCCGCGCGCGGAACCGGCGCTTTCAAGCCGTGCGCGTAGCTCCGCAGCCGTCCCCGAGAGGACTTCTTCATGGATCTTCGTTAGTTCCCGGGCAATGACAAGCATCCGGTCACCGATGACCTCCTCCAATTCGAGAAGAAGCTTCAGGATGCGGTGCGGCGATTCATACAGGACGATGGCTCGTTCTTCTACCGCGATGCCTTTGAGGGCCGTCTGGCGGCCTTTCTTGTGCGGCAGGAAGCCGAGGAAGACGAATTCCGTCGCATCCACGCCCGCGATGGAAAGCGCAGCGGTAAGCGCAGATGGACCAGGTATCGTCACCGGTTGGAAGCCCGCTTTACGCACCGCTGCCACGAGCCGAGTGCCAGGGTCGGAAATTCCCGGCGTCCCCGCATCGGTCACGAACACGATTTTCTCGTCGCTTCCCAGTCTTTCGATTATCTCCTGCGCCCGTTTGTCTTCTTTCGAGGCATCGAGCCGATAGAGCGGTTTCTTGATCTCGTATCGCGCAAGTAACTTGGAGATGACGCGCGTATCTTCGGCAAAGATCGCGTCGGCTTCTTTCAGCGTCCTGAGTGCCCGAAGCGTGATGTCTTCGAGATTGCCTATCGGTGTCGCGACGATTGAAAGGGTCCCCATAATTTTATTCTTTAAGATACCAATGCATGGCCTCGGCAATAAGAAAAGCGATCGGTGAAATGGCCTGCGACTTCACTATATCGTCGAACGTCAGAAAAGCCCCGTATTTCCCCTCATGAACGGTTATCTTTGATTCGAAATCAGCACCCACTCTCTCGATGAAGACGGAAAAACTCGCATAGCCGGTCTCGAAGTCGCTCAGATACTCGATGTGTTCCGGCTGATAATCCAGTTCTTCTTTCGCTTCGCGGTACAGGGCCTTCAGCAGCGCCTCACCTTCCTCGATACCGCCGCCGAATACGCTGAACATGTTCGGATGCACCGGCGCCTGCTCATCGCGCATCTGTAAGTAGAATTCATACCGATCCGATTCGTTCTTCCGATACGGCACGAACCCGGCAACCTGACGTTTCGTCTTCAAGAGCGGTTCCATGTTCATTGCATCAGCTGCTCCGCGACTTTATAGATATCCCCCGCACCCATGGTGATGATGAGCGTTCCTTCGGGCTCCATGAGAAGGGCTTCGCGGATCTCATCGAAACTGTCGAGTGCTTCGATATGCTTCCCTACTTCGGCGATCGAGTGATTGGAGACCGTGTGACTCATCTCAGTACGCGCCTCGTAGATAGGCGCGACGATGGCTCTATCAGCCGTATCCAAAGCATCGGCGAATTCCTGGAGGAACGTCTCGGTGCGGCTATGGAGGTGCGGATGAAATGCGACAACCACTCGCTTGCCGGGGAACCGCTCGCGCGCCGCGGCGATCGTCTTATGCACCGCGGTCGGATGATGCGCGTAGTCGTCGTAGACGATCGCACCGTTAGGCGTCTCGCCTTTATGCTCGAACCGGCGCCATGCGCCTTTGAAATCCTTGAGTGCCTGATCGATCGTCTCGTCGCTGATATCCGGGAATGCGGTCTTGGCGGCGCACTTCGCGGCGCGCGCATTGGCTGCATTAAATTCGCCGATGAGGCTGAGCTTCGGCGCCTCCTCGATCGTGTAATCGTAGACATTTGCGGTGATGCGCGTCAGGATCGGCGCGATATTCCCATCCTTGGGATCCGTGATAATCGCGCCGTGCGCAGGAACCTTCTGGACCGCCTGATGGAACGTATCCTGCAGGGCGTGCAGCGAGGGGAAGAAATCGGTGTGATCGAGTTCGATGTTCGTGATGACGAGTATCTCAGGAGAAAGCTCCAAAAGATGGTCCCGATATTCACATGCTTCCACGACGAAGAGGTCGGGATTGCCGGGAAGGAAATTAGAACCGAAATCACGCACGATGGAACCGATGATAGCCGTCGGCTCTTTCCCTGCGGCTTTGAGTATCACGGCGAGCATACCGGTCACCGTCGTCTTGCCGTGCGTGCCTGCGACGGCGATCGTCCGCATCGACTGGCTGATGGATCCGAGCGTCTCGAAATATGATATCTGCTTCATCTTCCTGTCATGCGCATGCACGCGCCCGGGGCTATCGGCGGGCACGGCATCGCTATAGATGAGAAGCTCCGTCGCGTCGGGAAGATGCGACACGTCCTGCCCGATGAACACCTGGATCCCTCTTGCCTTGAGCATGTCCGTCACCGGAGACGCCTCCCTATCGGAACCGGAAACCATGTGGCCACGCGAAACCAAGAGCTGCGCGAGCGCCGACATGCCGATGCCGCCGATGCCGACCATGTAGATGTTTTTCGGGATGATCATGCTCGAATAGTATACATCTATTCATAGGCGCCGCTGGAGCATCGCCCCACGGACTTCATGCATTCGCGAGAACATAACTTCTCGGCAATCCCATCTCGGCAAAAACCATAGGCAATATGACCCTATCTCGGCATACCGAGACAGCTCGCGGCGGTTGTCGGCTGCGCGCAGTTAGTGCGCAGCGGTGTTCATCATTGCTCCTCGCAACCCTTCGCCGCGATCTCAAAAAATCCGCTGAAACTGCCTTGTCGCCCATCAACGGCGAGCTTTTTCCGTGCGTAGCCGGCACAGCTTTGATTGTCCTCAACACCTCCTTCAATGGTCGCGTCATCGAGAAAAAGTGGATAACGGCCTTGTGTGCGAACTCTCGAGATACAATGCACCTAAAGGCGAAAAATGCAGGCAACACCAACGCTTTTCGTCCCTTGCATGTCCTCGGAAATTGTAGTCAACGGCATTCAGTACGTCCCCTCGAAAGAGGCCGCAGCAAAGGTCGGCCTTGTCGCAGATTACGTCAGCCGCATGTGCCGCGACAAGCTTGTCGATGGCAAGCTGATGGGCGGCCTTTGGTACGTCAATGACGCGTCTCTCACAAAATTTCTCACGCGCCAGAAACAAGAAGATGCACTGCGTCGCGCGAGCCAGGCGCAACTTCTTAAAGAGGCGCGCGGCCGCGCAGATCGACATGCGCGTCGCATGGCCCGCATGCGCCATATCCCGCAGACGGCGTTACTGGCGTTGACGATCACGCTTCTTCTTGGCACCGCTGCATTCTCTCTCTCCACGCCGTTCGCCAACTCTTCCCCCGCACTCGCAGCGGTTGCCTCCGCACTTCCCGCGCCGCTTCGCGCGTCACTCAATCACGTCGCAACGAGTGTCTACGATTTCGTCTGTCCGTATTTTTCCGATTGCAACGCGCACTCAACGCTCGTCCGTGCAACTCCTGACACGGCGAGCGGCTCGCTCACACAACCTTCCGCGACGACGCCCGTCGCGTCGGCGCCGCAGCAACTTCCTGCGCGTACCGCAGCACCGATTCCGCAACCTCCCACGACCGTCATTAGTCAGCCGATTATCGAACGCGTGACACGTGAGGTGCACACCGTCGTTTCCGGCGGCGTCTCGGAAGCACTGCTCAACAGCAAGCTGGAGACCTTGAGCCAGAACCTCAACGACCGTATGAGTTCCCTCTCGATCGCAAGCACCTATCACACCGATACCGTCTACAACACCGTCGCGGCTGCCCTTCAAGTCGATAACCTGAATGACATCCATGTCACCGATTCTCACTGGACCGGCGGCTTCATCACGGATGCGAGTATCTCGGGAGGGACCATCTCAGGAGTGACGATAGGCGTCGGGAATCTCTCGGGGGTCGTCGGGATCGGCAACGGCGGCACCGGCACCTCCTCTGCCCCGTCATATGGCAAAGTACTTCTGGGTAATGCAGCAGGCGCCTATGATCTTGTCGCGACCTCGTCGCTCGGCATCAGCGGCGTCAGCACGTTCCTCGCGCTCAGCGATACGCCGAATTCCCTCGTGACGGGCGACATACTGTATGCAGACGCCGCTGATTCGCTCGGGCGTCTCGGCATCGGCTCGAACGGCCAGGTGCTGAAGATCTCGGGAGGATTGCCGACATGGGGTACTGACAATTCAGGCGGCGGCGGTTCGAGCGCCTGGGCCACGACAAGTGATGATCTTGCGGCCTACCCGGTCGATACGGCGGACGTCATCCTCGTCGGTACCAGCGCGACTTCGACCACCGGCAACATCCTCGAAGTGAACGGTTCTTCCCTGTTCCGCAACAGCGTCATCACGTATGGCCTCCTCACAGCACCGCGATTCACGGCGACGAGTTCCGTAGCTTCGGTATTCCCCTACGCCTCCACGACGATGGTGACCGCGACTACGGCAAGCACGACAGACCTCTTCATTTCCGGCGTCGCTGGTTCCCTCTTGAAGACAAGCGCGAACGGACAAGTCGCGGCAGCCGTCGCCGGTACCGACTACATCTCCTCCGTCACCGGCGACTGGACAGGTACGTTCGATGGCTTGGAAGGTTCCACGTATATCGCCAATTCGTTCTCAACGACATCGGCCGATGTGTGGAAGCTCAATCGCAGCTTCTTCGCTACGACGTCAGTCGATTACTGGAAATCAGTGACGGATCTCTTTTCCACGTCCTCGGCGAATTACTGGAAAACCACCATCAACTTCTTCAGCACCACGTCCGCCATCTATTTCGCCGATGCCTCCACCACCATCGCGAAGACGTATGCGGCGAATACGTTCTCTGCGCTACAGACGTTCTCGAATGCATCCACAAGCATCCTCTCGGCGACCACGTTGTGCCTCTCCGCGGACTGTCGTACCGCCTGGCCGTCTGCGGGTTCGAGCTTCGCGTATCCATTTCCCAACGATGCGACAACGACAACCCTCACATTCAATGGAGGCCTCCTCGCTGTCGGCTCGACGACTATCGTGGGGAACGCCACGACGACCGGCATGTTGGGCGTCGGCTCGCTCTTCTTCAACAACTCGCGCTTCACCTCGCTTCTCGGTACCGGCCTCACCAACTCCGGCGGCTCGCTCACGCTTGATGCGACAGGCGATTGGACCGGTATCTTGGACGGTCTCGAAGGTTCTGCGTATCTTGCCAATTCGTTCTCGACGACGAGCGCCGATGTCTGGAAGCTGAATCGCAGCTTCTTCGCCACCACATCGGTCGATTATTGGAAATCAGTGACGGATCTTTTCTCGACAACAAGTGCGAACTACTTCGCCCATTCCTCCACGACCATCCCGAAGACGTATACGGCGAATACGTTCGCGGCATTGCAGACCATTCCATACGCATCGACCACGATGATTACGGCGGCGACGGCCTCGACTACCGATCTTCTCGTCTCCTCTGCAGGAGGCTCTACCGGCTGCGCCCAATTCTCTGTGACGGGTCTCATCTCGAACACCGGCACTGCCTGTGGTTCAGGGAGCGGCACGTTCTCGTTCACGCCGACCTTGAACTTCGGGGTGAATACGAATGCGACGTCGACTGCGCTCTCGCTCTTCGGAGGGCTGAATGCGTCTTCCACGGTACGGTTCGGCAACGCTGGCGTCTCAGGATTTCTCTTTGACAGCACGACCGGAAATCTCGGCGTTGGCACATCGACGCCTGGCACGCTGTTCTCGCTCGGCGACATCGGCGCGAACACCATCAACATCTCGGCGACGGCAACTTCCACGTTCGGCAGCGGCATCAACATCGCGACGGGGTGCTTCTCTATCAGTGGCACGTGCCTCTCAAGCGGCGGCTCGAGCCAGTGGACGACTTTGGGAAGCAACATTTATTACAGCACCGGTAACGTCGGTATCGGCACCACGACCCCGTGGGCTCAGCTCTCCATCAATCCCAACGGTACCTCCGGCCCGGCGTTTGCGGTC
>Ga0155055_101_pt1 | contig 88465 bp, 111 predicted proteins | sample RifCSPhighO2_01_FD_106023 | JGI IMG/M metagenome (GOLD analysis project Ga0155055, IMG submission 106023) | Candidatus Kaiserbacteria bacterium RIFCSPHIGHO2_01_FULL_56_24 | reverse complement strand
GAATCTCAAGCCACCACGCGCGCGGCGCGTGCGCATCAGTCGCTTTGCGACTGGAAATAGGTTCTAGCGGCGCGGTATACTCTCAAAAATTACAGAGACGGACGCATGCGTCCGGCGACAATAATTTTTGAGGTTCCTCACGGGGAGTCGAAGGACGGAGGCGGGGCACCCGCAAGCTTGCGGGCCGCCGAGTCGGGGTCGCGGAATTCTGTCCGCGACGGCGGGCAGAATATCCGTGACCGACTCCCCGTGAGGTCACCAAATGTAAAACCGCCAACCCCCGAAAGGATTGGCGGCAGTAAGTCATACCCTCACCACCTCAGCAGCTCGCTCCGCAAGCTCTTCCATCGAATCGCTGATGCGGAAACTGCCGAGCGCGAATTCGAAATTACGCCGGATAACGTCGAGGCCGGGGAAATCATGGTCGGCACCGATGAGGATGCGTAACGATGGGTCATCCATCATGCGGCCGCGCCATTCGCCCAGCTCGCCATAGGTGTCCCGTGCGTACGGATCTCCGTCGTCACGCGGCTGCTCATCGTCTTCGAGCGCGAGGTAGAACAAGATAGCACCGCGCTTCGCGTACTTCGCAGCGAATGCCATGTAGTGACGCTCCCATGGCAACTGGCGCTTGAAGAACGTCTCATCGCCTTCGACGCGAAGATGGTGAAGCGGGTGTCCCTGCAAATACCGGGAAGGGTTCGCCACGATAATCTCATCGCCGACCTTTGCCTTCAGCAGGTACGTCATACGTTGCTGCCAATCCCAACCGCCCAGGATGGGGCCGCCGAGAAAGAAAAAGGGAAGCGAGAGGTTCGGGAATACGTGGGTCTTGGGCAGGATCAACTGCATCATTTCCTCCTTGAACAACTCTGCCCGTACGCTATCCGAATACGCACTTCCACGCAACTTGCACTCCATTATTCCCGCGCTACTATCACGGCATGAGTGTCATTCTCCGGAATCCAGAGACGCTGGCGTTAATCCTCCCCTCAAAGCACCATGGCTGAATTCTCTATCGAGGAACCGAACAAGGATCGCATAGATAACAAATGGCGGCCGGAAAGCTTGAGTGACATGCGTCTCTCGGCGCTTCTTCCGTATACGGAGCTCGCATCCGTCGAAGAATTCAAAGCGACCCTCGCTACCCTCTCCGGTATCCTGGGACTTTTGTCTGTCCGCGAAGGCAGGAACAAATTCCTCGCGCGGAGCGGCGGGCCCACCAAGACCGAGTACGTCTTGTATGCGGGAGGCAAGATACTGGGTGGCGACTTTGCGAAGCTTGAGGATTGTCTCGATACGTTGGGCATCAATATGCAGCCGGTCGACGCGCTTGATCGCGAGATCGTCGTTGTCGAAGAGCGTGGCAAGACGACACTCGAGCTTCTCGGGCTGGTCGCGGGACAGGATCCGGATATCGATCTCCGTGGGCACGGTGAGAACTGGAATGCAATCGCTACCGCTGCGATGGAGCGGGCGGCCACGGAAGATGCTTCTGATGACATGCCGGCGGTACATCGGAGTTACCGAAGCTTCCCGTTGCGCGGTTCTTCGCGGCAGCAGGAAGTCCACGCCGAGCTGCGTCGTCATTTCGCAGAGGGATTCCGCGGCGCGGCGCCGGAAGGGGATCCCGTGGAGCTCGATCTCCTTATCGACGACACGGCGACACGACTCGACGAAGGGAGGCTTACGCTGGAACAGGCGTTCCGTGAGTGGGGTCTGGAGGTGGACGAATCCGTCGAGGATTCCCGGCAGATCATCCCTGCGGACAAACCGCTTGGAGAGATGTTGAGTCCGAAATCAAACAGCAAGTATCGCTGGCAGCGGGGCATGTTATATCGACGGGACAAAGACGGCGCCTCGGATGGATCCATGATCTCCCCTGAGATGCGGCGCGATATTTATGCGAAAGCGCAACCAGCTGCCGAACTCTTGTGGGATGCAGATATGCTCGAACGAAAGGCCGACCGTACGCTTTCAAGCGATGAGCCGTGGAGAGAAAAGGCCGCGGCACGGCTTCGCATGGAGGCCACGGAAAAACGTAAACTCGCAGACACGATGCCTGATAGCATCAAGGCTATCGGCGACGCGATAGAAATACACCAGGGATTCGTATTCACGCGGGTCATGCGCTTCCTCAAACGCCGTGACGTGCGGACGGCCTCGGCGTTCGGACCCAAGGACCTGATGCAGGAAGGGACGCTCGGTGTCTACAGAGCGCTGGCGGGTTTCGACTCGGACGAGAGCGGCTCGTTTATCGGTTATGCTCGATATAACATCGACTCGATGATGATGTCATATGCCTTGAGACATCGCACGTTCATGACCTTACCTACAAACATTCAGACTACTCTCAACCAGCTTTACGACATTGACACGAAAGCGGACGCCGTTCCCGAGGATGCGGCGGGCCGATATTCCATGAGTCCGGATGCGCGCCGAGGACGCCGTCTCGAGCTTTTCAGGCGGATATTCGGCGATCGCTATGATCTCGGCAAATACCTCGACCGCAAGCGCCGCGAAACGCACCAGGACGTCGCGTCGTACGCCATCCCGATCTCCGATCTTGACGAGAACGATCCTTCCGTCGTGGATATGCATGGGGATGATGTGCGCGTGATGCCTGAAATGAAGGCGATAGATGCCATCGATACGAAGAAATATCTGTCGCAATTGCTCGTGCAGGCACTGACGCCGCGCGAAGAACGCGTGATACGTTTGCGTTTCGGCATAGGAGCGCTCAATGGGTCTCGCGAAGAGAAAACGCTCGAAGAGGTTGCGGAACATGTCGGAGGCGTATCGGGGGAGCAGGTTTCAAGCGGGCGGGTGGGGCAGATAGAAGCGAAGGCACTCCGGAAACTTAAGGGAGCGCTCTGGCGACGCTTCGGCCAGCGTGACGAGAAAGGCGACAAATATATCGACATGGAGATAATCTCACGCGTGTTCGCGACAAAAAGTAGCGAGTAGCACGGTAGTTCACCGCGAATGAAAGGATATACTTCTACCATGTCGGACAAAGAAAAATTCCGCCCCCACTGCGCCGTCCATCTCTTTCTCATCCGGGATGGAAAGACGTTGCTCCTACGCCGATTCCAGACCGGCTGGATGGACGGGAATTACAGTGTCATCGCCGGGCATATCGACGGGCTCGTCGACAGGATTGCCTCGAGCATCCGGATGCAGTGATATAATCATCATATGGCACATAACCGACCGGTGCATTTCGAGATACACGCGATGGACCCGGAACGGGCGGGGAAGTTCTACGGCGACGTGTTCGGCTGGACGACGAAGAAATACCAGTTCCCGGGGATGGATTACTGGATCGTGATGACCGGCCCGGAATCGAAGGATCCTGCTAATATCGAGAATCCCGGCATCAACGGCGGCATCCTGAAGCGCCACGGCACGCAGGAACCGGTGAGCGGCGCGGCGGTGAACGGCTACATCCTCACGATGACGGTGGCGGATATCGACGAGACCATCGAGAAGATCCTTACTGCGGGCGGCGCGGAAGCGCTTCCTAAGACAGCGATGCCCGGCGTGGGCTTGCTCGCATACTATAAGGATACGGAAGGCAACATCTTCGGGGTCTTGCAGGAAGAGGCAAAGCAATAAGGTATGAAATGGGGGATCGCAATCGTAATCATCATCATCGCCGGAGCGGCCTACTACTTCTGGCAGCAGTCGTATTTCGAAGGGAAAAAACAAGAACAACCTGCGGCGCAGCTCAAAGCCGAGGTGAATACCCCGCAGGAACCGACGAAATACATCCCGCCCAGCGCGGTGATGGAAGACGGCACGATCTAGCTAGACGACTATCGCCCCTTTCTCTTCCGCGACGATGGAGTGATCCTTCGACATGTGGATGAACGCATAGATATCCTCGAGCGCTTTCACGGCGTCTCCTGCCGCGATGTTATTCTGGTGGAATTTCCCGTCAGTGCAGTCGCCCGCAGCCCAGATGCGCGGGTTCGAGGTGCGCTGCGTCATCGGATCGACGATGATCTGGCCATACTCGCTTGCTTTCACGATATCCTTCACCCAATCAGTATTCGGGACGAGGCCTATCTCGACGAACACTCCTGCGACAGGAAGCGTCGCCTCGACGCCCGCGGCGTTCCTGAAGCGCAGGCCATTCACGAATTTTTCGCCTTCGACGGCGAGGATGGTCGAACTCTTCTCGACGCGTATCTTCGGATTCTGGAGGACTTTCTCTACCGTGAGCTCATCCGCGCGGAACGTATCAGTGCGGTTGAACATGGTGACACTCTTGCAGTAGGCGAGGAGCTGCATCGCGGTCTCGAATGCCGCGTTGCCGCCGCCCACGACGGCGACATCCTGATCCGCGAAAAGAGGGCCGTCGCATGAGGCGCAGTAGGTAAGGCCTTTCTGGTCGAACGTATCGGCTCCCGGGACTTCGAGCTTGCGGCGGTTGGAACCGGACGCGACGAGGAGCGAGAGCGTTTCGTGGACGCTGCCGTCGCTGCAGCTGATCGCGACGTGCGTGCCTTTATCCTCGGCTTTCTTCGCGCGATGCGGTGAGGCGATGGTGAGCCACTCGCCTTTATAGGATTCGACATGCGAACGCAATTTCCTGGCGAGTTCGGCACCGGAGATGGCCGGCTCGCCGATCCAGTTCTGTATCTCGGGAGAGACGGTGCTCTGACCGCCCCAATCATCAGTTATAAGTATCGTCTTGAGGCGTTTGCGGGCGGCATACACCGCTGCCGCGACGCCTGCGGGGCCTCCACCGACGATCGCGAGGTCATACATAGGAAAATCATGATACCACGTTCGGGGCATCCCGCCGGAATACGCTCTTCACTTTATTTACGTCGCAAGAAGGAAGGAAAACCTCCCCAGACGTCATCGTCATCGCTGCTGCCTTGGATCGGCTGGATTTCCTGCGGACGTGGCAATTCCTTCTCTTTTTCGCGTGGATGAGGAGTGATGGAAGGCCTTTCTTTTTCTGGGGCTTGTACTGAAGGCATGGGAGCCTGCTCCGGATTCTTGCGTAGCGGCTGCATCTCAGGTTCTTTCTTTGAAAGACGCGCCGGGACGGGCTGCGCAGGATAGCCCACGCGGCCGCCGCCGAGGTTCTCCGGGAAGCCGGTGGCGATGACGGTCACTTTGACCTGGCCCTTCTTGAGAGTCTCGTCGGTGACGGCGCCGAAGATGACCTTCGCTTCCGGATCGATGGCCTCGGTGATGACATTCGCTGCCTCCTGGACTTCGAGCATGGAAAGATCCTCGCCGCCTGCGACGGAGAACAGGACGCCCTTCGCGCCGTTGATGGAGACTTCAAGAAGCGGGGAATTGATGGCCAGTCGTGCCGCAGTCTCGGCGCGCTTTTCTCCTATCGCGGTGCCGATGCCCATGAGCGCGCTTCCGGCGTTATGCATGATGGTGCGCACATCGGCGAAGTCGACGTTGATGATGCCGGTCGTCGTGATGAGATCCGAGATGCCCTCGACGGCCTGCTTCAGTATGTCGTCGCACATCTGGAATGCGTTCTTGATGCCGGTCTCTTTGGAGACGATCTGCAGGAGCTTGTCGTTGGGGATGATGATGATGGCGTCCACTGATTTGCGGAGCTCCATGATGCCCTGATCCGCCAGCCGCTGCCGCTGCGCGCCCTCGAACGAGAACGGTTTGGTGACGACGCCGACGGTGAGTGCGCCGAGTTCGCGTGCGATCTTCGCGACCGAGGGAGCCGCGCCGGTTCCGGTGCCGCCGCCCATGCCGCAGGTGACGAACACCATGTCGGAGCCTTTGAGCGCCTCCTGGATCTCTTCGCGCGTCTCTTCAGCCGCCTGCTTCCCGAGATCCGGATCCATGCCGGTGCCGAGGCCGCGCGTGAGGTTCCGGCCGATGTGGATCTTGCGCTTCGCACGCGATTTATGGAGATCCTGCGCATCGGTGTTGACGGCGAGGAAATCGACGCCGATGACATGCGTCGAGACCATATGATTGATGGTGTTCCCGCCGGAACCGCCGACCCCGACCACGCGGATGCGTGCGAATGATTCAACATCGGGTCGTACTTGTTTCGCCATATCAGATGAGGTTTGTCCGGTCATGATATCACAAAGCGACGATTCACAATCCTTGACGTAGAAGACATTTCAGGTCGTCTTTGATGAGGAATAGAGCGGTCTTTCGGCGATGCTATGGCAGCAGCGACTTGAAGGCGTGCACGATCGCTTCCATCATGCGGCCGATGATATCTCCGAGCGGATGATGCCTGCCGATACGATCTTCCGCGTATCCCCACCGGCACAGTCCGAGGGCGACGGCCCACGTCGCATCGAGCGAAGAGACGCGCGCCGACATCATGGGAAGCCCGATCTGCGATGGGAGCTTGAGCGTGCTCTTTGCGATATCCGCGGTCGCGCCGAGGCCGGCACCGCCGCCGGTGATGACGATGCCAGCCGGCAAGAGACGGTCGCGCTTGATGGATTTGAGGTGCGCATTGATGAGCGCGAACATGTCTTTGAGCCGTGCGGACACCACGCTCGACATCTTCGCGCTCGAGATCGTGCTGCCGGTGACCGCACCGCGCTTCAATTGCTCCGCTTCGGCGAGCGGCACCTGGAACGAGAGCGCGATGGAATGCGTGATCTCCGACGAGCCGATCGGGAAGACTTTGAGGGAGATGGGGATGTCGTTATCGAAGACGACGATAGCGAGCGTCTCCGCACCGATGTTCGCGAGGACGACACCGGCTGTCTTCTGCGCTTTCGAGAGGGTGACGAGGCTGGCCGCCAAAGGCGACGCCATCACGCCTTCGACCTCGACGCCAGCCGATTCGACAGCGTCGATGAGGTCGTCGTGATGCTGTGCGAGCATGGTGACGAGAAGCGTGTCGGCGGAGAGCTTCGTTCCCTGAAGGCCTATAGGACGGCCCTGCACGGGAATGCCATCGAGACGGTATTCCAGAGGGATTACATGTACGACGGTCCTATTATTGAGGCGCGTCGAGGCGCGCTTCTCACTTTCCGCGAGGACGCGTTCGATCTCGTGATCCGTCACGATGCCGCCCGAAGCGGTGAGCGTGATGTCTGCCTGCGAGCGGACTTCTTCGAGCGAGATGCCGCCCATCGCGATACGCGCGCCTTTGATCGGGACGCGTGCGGCCTGCGCCGCGCGGTGCACGGCATCATGGATGGCGCGCGTCACTTCTTTCGTGTCGATGATATAGCCATGACGCATTCCTTTCGACGCGGAAGTAGCGGTCGCCAGAATCTGCATCGGCGAATCGTTGCTTGCGGGTGGTGCGGCGACCACCACTTTGATGTAGTGCGTCCCGATGTCGATTCCGGCATAGAACTTCTGCATTCAGCACATTGTAGCGCATTTATGACGGTTTCAAGCCGTGCTTTTCGGGGATAGAAGGCGTAATAATCAATAGCCAATAATCAAATTTCAAACAATATTTAATCCTTAATGATCACACATTGATTATTGTTTGAGTGTTGGTCATTGGAGTTTGAATTTTTCGAGTACTTTCTGCTCGAGGGCATCCATCCGATCGCTGTGATCGAGGCCTTTCAGATGAGCGCAGCCATGGACGAACAGGTGCGCGATGCGGGATCTTGCTGAAATACCCATCGCCCGGGCTTCGCGCTCCGCTTTCCGGACATTGAGGAAGATCTCGCCTTCATTTTTGGAGAGCGGGAAGGAAAGGACGTTGGGCTTGTAGGTCTTTTTGCGATATTCCTTGTTCATCCGCTGCGCAAGAGTGTCGCCGCAGACGACCAGCGAGAGCTGGTAGCCCTTTGGCAGCACGGCTTTCGCTATATCCTCAAATGGAAGGCGCACCGCATTCTGTACGGTGCGTCTGATCTCGACTATAGGTCTTCGCTTCATATTTAAGACACGGCGTGTCTTAAATTATCTCGCGATAGGAGTGCTTTCTCCGAGGCCGGATGACCTGCCGCCCGAAGAAGATGCCTGGGATTGCGACGAGGTGGTCTCGCGGTTCATCGGGCGTCCGCGGCCGCGCTGCGGCTGCTCGATCACCTTGCCTTCTTTGACGAGTTCGCGGTAATTCTCCTGGCGCTTCAGGCGCTTGAGGGCGCGCTTCTTGGAGACGGTCTTCGATGCATCGCGCTCGTAGTAGCGGCCCTTGCGGACGGTCTGGATGAGGCCGGTACCCTGAACGCGACGGGAGAACTTCCGGATGACCGAAAGGGCGCTCTCGGCACCGCTCTTCTGGACTTCTGCATTAATCATGTGCTGGCGATATTAACACGGGTCTTAGAAACGGACAAGTCGCACATTGACTCACTAATTTTCTTATGGTAGAAGTCTGATGGCATTTGCCAAGGATAAAGAATGAGGTCTTAGATGAAAGTAGCCACTTTCGACCCCGCGAACGCAGAGCCCACGATTCGTGCAAACAAACTGGAACCAGGGGACGTCTTCCGCTTCGCGGAGGACACCTTCCAGGATGCGCTACAAGCGTCGACGTTCTGGCTCCGTGTCGCCAGTCCCGATAAGGACAAGGACACTCGACTTTTTGCCGTCTCTATCGACGGAAAGTCTGTCCGAGTCTTCGACGCGGACCGTCTTGTCGTAAAGCATGTTGCGACGGTCTATATTAATCCGACCGCATAAGTATGCGACCTGCGGCCCGCTTTTTTGCGGGCCGCGCTTTTATATCCGCACCTTCTGCCGGCGCAGGTAGCCGGGGAGATCGGGGATCAGAATGGCTTCCTGGGAATTGGTCGCGACTTCGCGAACGAGGACGGTTCCTTCCATCGCTTCCTTGTGGCCCATGATGAGCATATGGGAGACTTTCATGGTCTTAGCCCGCTCCATCTGTTCCTGCAGGCGTTCATACATGAGCGACTGTTCGACGGCGATGCCTTGGCGGCGAAGGGTCTCGAGGACGGGGAGCGCACGGCGGCGGGCTTCGGAACCGAGGTGGGCGAAGTAGAGCCCCGGCACGACCTTGCGCGCAGGCTGTACCTTGCTTTTTCCCCTGATCTCGCAGGTGACGGTGGCGACTACTGCGGAAACGGGCGCACCCATGAGGCGCGTGGCCAAGGGATCATACCGGCCGCCCGAAGCGAATGCGACGCGTGAGCCAGTCTCTTCATCAGTCGTCGAGACTTCGAAGAGCGTATGCGCCCAGAAGTCGCGGCTGCCGAGGACTGATGCGTTCAATTCATACGGTACGTCCGACATCTCGAGATATTCGAGGAGATCCCAGAAGCGCCGGCGCTCTTCTTCCGTCAGATATTCGACGCTCTGCGGCGCGCGCGGCATGGCGGGGTGTCCCTTCTCGAACAGTTGTATGAGCGCGCCGAGAGGGTCGGTCGCGGCACGCGGGCGCAGCGTCGGCGCGATGGAATCGATGTGCTTGCGCAGGAACGTGCCGACGTCGCGCACGAACCGGTTCGACGATTCCATGGAACCGATCGAATTGATGGAGAGCGTACGCTTCTCGATGCCCGCTTCGTCGGCGATCGCGTTCACGACCACGATGAGGAGGGCTTCCGCGATAGCTGTCGAGACGCCGACGACATGCAATTCAAGCGTCAGCGAAGGGAATTGCGTGCGCGTGCCGGATGCATTCTTCACGACGCGCCACAGGAGCGGTATCTCGCTCGGCTCACGACGCACGGAGAGCGCCAGGCGGGCACTCTGCATGAGCGGCTTCTCGTCGCGCCGCGCGATAAGCATCATGTCGGTCTTCTGCTGCGGGAGAGGATTACGTCCGCGCGCTGTCGCTTCATCGAGCGATGTGAATCCGTAATATTCGGCCGTGCGGATCGCCCGCTCTATGAGCGCGGCCGTGCTCTGTAAACGCGTGTGTTTCAATTGGATCATGTGATGTGATCTACATCCCTGTGTCCGTTGTATCCTGTGAATTCTCCGGATAGTCCGCGCTGCCCGGCAGTACTCCTATCGAAGAGACGGGGAAGAGCCTCACTAGGACATGCCCGATGATGTCTGCCTTCGGCAGGGTGCCCCAGATGCGCGAATCAGACGAGACGCGGCGGTTATCCCCGAGCACGAAGTACTCGTCGGCACCGAGCGTGACGTGCGTGCCCGTCGGGCCGCCCAGATTCTCCTCGGCAAGGTACGATTCATCGAGCATGAAGCCCTCCGGATGCGCGGCATTCGTGATCTCCACTCTCGTGCCGTCGACGGATATCGTCTCTCCGGGGAGCCCGATCACGCGCTTGATGAGCGTGCGCGGCGCGGCCCAATCCCGATTGAGGATCCGGTGCCAGAACGAGCAATCGCCGCTGCCGGGAAGGCAGAAGACGACCACATCGCCTCGCTGCGGGTCATCGAAATGGTAGGAGATGCGATCCGTGATGAGGTAATCCCAATTATCGAACGTGGGTTCCATCGATGCGCCTGAGACGACGTATGGTGCGGCGATGAAGAAGCGGATGAAAAGAGCCAAGCCCAGCGCGAACGTCACGTACCAGGCGAATGCCGGGGCGGATGTCGTTCGGGGGCCGCTGATTTTCTCCGGTGATGTGGTTTCCGTCATCACTGGATCAGGCATGCGCGAAAGTATACTGCATGCAGTACGTTGACACAAAGGATTCCGAGTGTTGCGTGTGGAAAAAAGCTCGCAAAACTCTTTTTCGGCGCAGGATTTGCGTCGCACGGATATTTTTCTGCTGAAAAATTCCTCGAGCTTGCGCCAGTCGCGCTCGCTAGGCTCTTCAAACCCTGCGCCTCGAAGAGTTTCTGCTCGCGGAAGGTGAGTGATATGATGTTCCCTCATGACATGGGTCATCATCGGCCTCGGCAACCCCGACGAGCAGTATGCGCGTACGCGTCACAATGCCGGACGCATGGCGGTGCAGAAATTCGCGCTCCTCTATGACTTCGGCGAGTGGAAAGAAGACAGCAAATCGAAATCCTTCATCGGCCGCGGCCTCGTGGAGCGTTCCGTGACCGTCGCCGTGCTGCCGAACACCTATATGAACAAGACGGGGAGCGCCGCCGCACACTATATAAAGCCTGCCCGGCCAGGGAGCGTGAAAGGCGCGGAGAAGCTCATCGCCGTCTACGACGACCTCGATCTGCCGCTCGGCACCATCAAGGTCTCGTTCGATCGCGGCTCTGGCGGGCACAGAGGCATCGATTCGATCATGACCGCGCTCAAGACGAAGAAATTCGTGCGGATCCGCATCGGCATCTCTCCCGTGAGCGCCAAAGGCGTCGCGAAGAAGCCTGAAGGCGAGAAGGATGTGGAGAAATTCATCCTCGGAGAGTTCAAAGCCGACGAGATGGCGCAGTTGAAGAGCGTCTTCAAGCGCGTGAGCGAAGCGCTGAAGACGATCATCATGGAAGGACGCGAGATCGCGATGAATCGTTTCAATCAGTAGGAGAGTTATGCACAGGCAGCGAGTTCTCGCTCACTCTTTCTTCATGCTTCAGCGCTATAGTTTATCTATACATTAATCGCACCGCACGAGCGGGGGATCGTGCGTAGCCTGAACTCATTATGGGAAACAGAGTCTACGCATCACGTTTCAGGATCATCGGTATCCTTTCGATAGCCATCGCACTCGTCCTCCTTATCAATCCGCTCTTCGCGGACGCGGCTCGATCACAAGCGCTCGTCAGCCGCTTGTGCGATCGGCAGGCGTCGCTTGCGGGGCGCCTCTTCTCGAATCTGATCGACCCGAGTCTCTGCCAGCCGACGCCTCCGACGGAGCCGACGCTCTCGTTTACAGCGACACCGACGACGGTGACGGCAGGAGACAATTCGACGCTCACCTGGGCTTCCACGAACGCGACCTCATGCGTGGCTTCGAACGGCTGGAGCGGTACTAAGTCGCTTTCGGGCAACGAACAAGTCTCACCTTCCTCGACGACGACATATGCACTCGATTGTACGGGCGCAGGCGGCACCATACATAAGGAAGTGACCGTCAACGTCACCGCTGCACCCGTGCCAACTCTCACGTTCACCGCGAATCCTCTTACGGTGCTCGCGAACGGCACGACGACGCTCGCTTGGAATTCAGAGAATACGTCGCTGTGTGTCGCAACCAACGGTTGGACGGGGAATAAAGCGACCGGTGGTTCGCAGGATATCGCCGTTGCAGCTACCTCGACCTACGCGCTCTCCTGCGGAGGCGTGAATGGCACGACAAGCGCGAGCGTTACCGTGAATGTGACGCCGCACCCGCTTCCGACAGTGACTCTTACGGCGAATCCGATCAATGTGACACCGGGGGCTGGTAGCGCGACCTCGACGCTCTCCTGGACATCGACGAATGCCACGGCATGTACGGCATTTAATGGATGGAGCGGATCGAAGGCGACTTCAGGAAGCGAAATAGTCTCTCCGAGCGCGACGACTACGTATCAATTGGATTGCAGCGGGCCGGGCGGCGTCGGCAGTGATGATGCCATCGTCAATTTCGTCCCGACTCCCGCTGCGCCGCTTCCGGGCATCACGTTCTCGGCCTCTCCGACGAACGTCACCCCAGGTGCTGGTTCTGCGACTTCGACGCTCACGTGGAGCACGACGAATGCGAATGTTTGCATCGCGTCGAACGGTTGGAGCGGTGCGCAAGCGCTTTCAGGAACCGCGATCGTGCAGCCGATTGCGACGACGACCTACCAATTGGACTGCGGTAATGTGACGGGCACGACGACGGCGAGTGTGACGGTGAATTTCGTCCCGACGCCGGTGGTGCCTGCGGAAGGCAAACTCCTGATTTCCGAACTCATCTATGATCTTGGTGTCGGACAGGGTCAAGAGCCCGGCAATGAATGGGTTGAACTCTATAACGGTACGAATTCGGCGATCAATCTCGGAGGATATTTCATCCATGACTCCGCCGGCAGCGATCTCTTGCCTGCGGTCTCGCTTCCCGCCGGGAAATTCGCGGTGATCAGCGGTTCGTCGACGACTCAGACGCTCTGGACGATTCCTGGCGACGCGCTCTTCATCCTATTGCCGAATGCATCTATCGGCAGCAACGGTCTCGGGAATGACGGAGACGAGGTATGGCTCGAGAGCACCGCTTCGACGACTGTCGATGCAATCAGCTGGGGAACGAACACGACGGCATTTTCTCCTTCTGTCTCAGTAGTCTCAGCATCAGGACACTCGTCGGCACGTTCGAGCATCACGCTCGACACGGATGCGGCAAGCGATTGGATTGATCGGACGACGCCGACACCCGGACAATAAGTGTCTGGCAGTTAAAAACAAAAGCCCGGCGAGAGCCGGGTTTTTGTCAGGCGCGCTGTCGCGACGAGAAGAGGGAGGCAAGGTACGTAATGCGCGGGAGGACGTGCGTGCGGAACGCGTCCGCGATACTGAGGCGTTTCCAGGAGAAGCGCGCCGCGAGGATCTCGTAGGCAGTCACCTCGATCGCATGCATCGCGATGCCGACCGCCATGCCGAGGAAGATGCGTTCCGTGACGATCCACGCATACGACGCGACGAGCATGCTCGCGAAGATGAGCGTCGTCTCGCGGTCCCAGGACGCGACAAAGTCGCGCGAGAATTCCTTGATGTAATCTTTCATATAAATAGAGACGGGAAAGTGATATGTGCCTTTCAAGCGGTGCTCAAATAGGGAAGTGATGTTTAACATATATTTTAATGAATGTCAAATGCGCGTAATGGTTCAATAGCTTGGAACCACCCCGTGGGAATATGGCATACATGGCATATACAAAGAATCCTGCGCTGCCGCGGGTGCGGCGCGAGGCGGTGTATCTCGTGAAGCAGAAAGGATGGTCGGTACGAAAGGCTGCACGGCACTTCGGATACACGCACAGCGCGATCGTGAAGTGGTGTGCGAAAGACCCGACGGGAGGATTCAGGAAAATCGAGACGCAATCATCAAAGCCGAAGCGGAGTCCCCATGCACTCTCACGAACAATCGTGAGCGCAATCGTCAAAGAACGGATTGGCAGACGACGCTGTGCCGAACACGTATATCATGCACTCAAAAAGCAGGGAGTGGTCGTATCGCTTTCATCGGTGAAGCGCACGCTCGACCGCTGTCACCTGCGGAAGAAGCGCAGTCCATGGAAGCGGCCACACGACTTCACGCAAAGGCCTGAAGCGGCCTTCTGTGGAGCCCTCCTCGAGCTCGATACGATCCACATCATCGCGCCGGACGGTTCGCGGATCTACGTATACACCATCATCGATCTGTACTCGCGATGGGCATATGCCGAGGTGGTGGAGAGGATCGGCGTGCACCAGAGCGCCGCATTCGCGAGGCGAGCACAGAAAATTGCCCCCTTCACCTTCGCCATGATCCAGACGGATCACGGGAGCGAGTTCTCTACACGCTTCACGCACCGACTGCTTGAAAGAGATATCCATCACCGACACAGCCGCGTCCGTCAGAAAGACGACCAAGCCCACATCGAGCGGTTCAACCGTACGATCCAGGAAGAATGCTTGGACCGCATCGAACACAGTGTCCGCTCGTTCAAAACAGCCCTTCCCGCGTATCTGCGCTGGTACAACACCGAGCGCACGCACATGGGCATTAACTATCAAACGCCGCTTGATCTGGTTCCAAGGTCTTGAACTTATTTAGATGCGCCCCGTGAGGGGCGCATTCGTACTACACAGGGTAACCCTGTGTATGAGAAGGCTATTTGGTGCCAGCGAACGAGAGCGTCATACGGCGTTCCTTCGGTTCGAAGAGCTTGATCGTGAACGGATACACCTTGCCGAGCTCCAAGGACGCGCGGAGCGCCTCTTCGTTGGCGAATTCGCTGATATGTACCAATCCCGCGACCCCCTCCTCGATGGACGCGAGCGCGCCGTGCTTGTTGTACTTGATGACCACGGCATTCACCGTCTGATCCTTCTTGTACTTCGCGGCGGCGGCCTTCCACGGATCTTCCTGGAGCGCTTTGATGGAGAGCGAGACCTTGTCGTCCTTAATATCGATGACCTTTACTTTCACTGTCTCGCCGACCTTGTAGCGGGTCTTCGGATTCTCGACAAGCGCCCAGTCCATCTCGCTGATGTGGACGAGGCCTTCGAGGCCTTCTTCGAGCTTCACGAACACGCCGAATTCAGTCGCTCCGGTGACGACGCCTTCGACGGCATCGCCCACGTGATACTTCTCGACGAGCGTCGAGCGCTCGGACGAGCCCGCACCCTTCTCAGAGAATATAAGTTTCTGTTCCTTCGGATTGGCCGTGATGACGAGGAGTTCGAGCTTCGTGCCGATGAGCTTCTTGAGCTCGACGAAGATCTTGTCCTTATCGCCGTCCGGGACTCTTGGATAATGCGCCGGAGCGAGCTGGGAAGCCGGGAGGAATCCCTGGATGCCCTGCCAGTTGATGATGAGACCTCCCTTGTTCGCATCGGCGATCATGAGCTCGAAGGCGGTCTTCTTCTGCATGGCGACTTCGGCCTCGTTCCAGATGAGCGCCTGGCGCGCTTCGCGCAGCGAGAGCTCGATGTAGCCTTCCTTCTTCTCGATGCCGACGACCTTGGCCGTGATGATGTCGCCGACATTGGTGTTCTTGAGGGACTCGCGGGCCGAGAGGTATTCGCGGCCGTAGATGATGCCGGTCCCGAACGGGTGGAGATCGACGAAGACGCGTGCGCGGCCGATGGCGATGACCGGCCCTTCGACCACGTCATCGTTCGCCGGGCGCTTCGGCGTCGATTCGAGGAATTCCGCCATGGGCCCTGTGTGGGCCGGCGTCTCGTTCTCCTTTATGTCGCTATCGGGCATTTCTGTCTCGACAGCCTTAGTAGCTGTAGCCATTGTGAATGTACGTCAGGGTTCTCCGCTTCATGCAACCGTACCTTTGAGGAAAGCAGGAGGATTAGCCCTTTCGTAGACTTGTAAAGAACTGCTGTTCTTTTTTGAGACGTCGCTCGGACAAAGAGAAAGCAAGCTTTCTCTTTGGTTCCTCCCTAGTCTCAATCAAGGCGTGGGGACACTATATAGAAGAGAGGGGAAATGTCAAAAGTCCCCTACGGCTTGCATAGGGGACCGATTTTGAAATGAGTGGCTGGAACCAGCCCTTTTCTTCTTACCTGTAGGCTGAAGTCGAGGGTTGTTGGTCGATCGCCTCCCGTATATCAGGTTAGAGGATCATGGTGGAGCTGGTCGACCTTCCGTCAGAGGGTCGCGCCGCCGCCAACGATCGCGGTGAGCACATCATCCATGGGTTTGGAAGTCCTGCCGAGGGCGACTGCCCTCGTGGGATCGTGCCTGCGCATCCGATTTCTCCTTCTGTTGCGGATACAACACCCGCTCGTCCAGCTACCTGGTGCGGGCTAACGAAGGAACATTACCACATCCCTTATTTCTAAGTCAAGCGAGACAAAAATAAATGAGGCTCAACTTGGGGAAGCTGAGCCTCTGCAACAATCGCCTACCAAGGCGATCTACTGCGGTGGAAGCATGATTGACCTCTCAAAAAATGAGCGGTTCAGATGACGACTTGTTCGCCGCCAGCGATACCCCTGAGGGGGTAGCCGCCGATACCTCCGCCTCCTGGCGCTTTGCTCGACCTCCACTTGACGATTTCAGCAGGACCGATGAGCCCTATTCCCTCGGCGTTCCAGCCTATCGGGAAACGGGCGAGACGGTCAGGACGATCCCTAATCATCTTGTACCTCCACGAGAACACGTCGGAACCATTCCGATCGTCCCTGCATACTATCTGCAGCAGCGCTTGCGTCAATATGGACATGTGGATGCAAAGTCAGCGTATCTGCGTATAATGCGCACATGATCCTCACCTACCACGACGGCTTCTGCGTCCGCGCGAGCGCAGGGGACACTACGGTAGTATTCGGTCCTGTTTCGAAGGCCTCTAAGAATTTCAAGCCCACGAATTTCGGCGCCGATGTCGCTCTCGTCAGCTTCAATCATCCCGATATGAACGGTGCGGATGAGGCGGCGCGCGGCGAGAAGAAGCCGTTCGTCATCTCTGGCCCGGGCGAATACGAGATCAAAGACATCGCGGCGTTCGGTTTTCCTTCGGAATCCGACTACGGCGGCGAGAAACGCATCAATACGCTCTATTCGATCGCCTTCGACGGTCTCTCGGTACTCTACGCAGGAGCCATCGGCACGACGCAGCTTCCGAAAGACCTCGAAGAGATGGACTCTCCCGACATCCTCATCGTCCCTATCGGCGGGGAAGGCGCTCTCTCTCCCGCGGATGCGCAGAAGCTTGCGGTGAATCTCGAAGCGAAGATCGTCATCCCGGTGGGCTACGACGAGAAGACACTCAAGCAGTTCCTCAAGGAAGCTGGCGCGGAAGGCGTGAAGCCGGAGGAGAAACTCACGATCAAGAAAAAGGATGTAGCAGGGAAAGAAAACGAGGTTGTCGTACTCAAGGTATAATAGAACCACAATAATCAATATTCAATAATCAAATTCCAAACAATATCTAATGTTTAATGATTACGTATTAAACATTGTTTGAGTATTGGTTATTGAAATTTGAATATTGATATTTATGGTCGTTCAGAAGACACTCAATGATCTTAAGGATCGTCCTCACGACGAGAAGAAGGCGGTGGCCGGCGGCATCGCGATCGCGGTCGTCATGATCCTTCTCATCGGGTGGGGATTCCTTTTCCTGCGCAAGATCAAGCAGGGCAGCATCAATACCACCCTGGAGAACGGGGCCGTCCCGACGGATCAGTTCAACATGAACCTCATCAAGGACGCGGCCCAGCAGCTGAGCCAGGGATATGATAACTCCCAGGATCTCCGGGACATCCGCGATACGGCAGCGGAGAATAATGCGGCCGCCGATACGGGATATTCGCAGCAGACGAACTCGACCTCGCAGCAGGAAACGAACCAATTCGGCACGCCGGGGAGCGGTTTCTAGGCTTCCTAAGAGGCTCCTTTTTTGATACAATTCCCGTATTATGGCGCGCGAGAAAAAGGAGGATTCCGGGGCCGAACCGGCAGCCGATACGGTGCTGCGGATAGTCCCGCGCTCCATCACGACCGAGATGCGCGAGTCGTATCTCGACTACGCGATGTCCGTCATCACGGCGCGCGCGCTTCCGGACGTCCGCGACGGACTCAAGCCCGTGCATCGCCGCATCCTCTTCGCCATGAACGAGATCGGACTCACGGCGAGCGCGAAGACCCGTAAATCGGCGACCGTAGTCGGCGAGGTGCTCGGTAAATACCACCCGCACGGCGACGTGGCCGTCTACGACGCGATGGTCAAGCTCGCGCAGGATTTCTCCATGCGCTATCCGCTTATCGTGGGCCAGGGCAACTTCGGTTCCATCGACGGCGATGGCGCCGCCGCAATGCGCTACACCGAAGCGAAGATGTCGAAGCTCGCCGCCGAGATGCTCAAGGATATCGACAAGGATACCGTCAATTTCCGGCCGAACTACGACAATACGAAGATGGAACCGGTCGTCATGCCTGCGGGCGTCCCGAACCTGCTCCTCAATGGCACGCTCGGCATCGCGGTCGGCATGGCCTCGAACATCCCGCCGCACAATCTCAAGGAGGTGATCCAGGCCACGACGCATCTCATCGAACATCCTGACGCGACGACGGACGATCTCCTCCAGTTCGTCCAAGGGCCGGATTTCCCGACGGGCTGCATCGCGTTCAATCAGAAGGACATACAGCACGCCTATTCGACCGGGCGCGGCGGCGTCGTCGTGCGCGGCGAAGCGGAGATCACGGAGAACAAGAAGGGCGACTACCAGATCATCATCACCTCGATCCCGTATCGCGTGAATAAATCCGACCTCCTCCAGAAGATGGCCGATCTCGTGCACGACAAACGCCTCGAAGGCATCAAGGATATCCGCGACGAGAGCACGAAGGACATCCGCGTCGCGATCGATCTCAAGAACAACGCGAATCCGCAGACCGTCCTCAATTTCCTCTACAAGCACACGCAGCTCGAGGAGACGTTCCATTACAATGTCGTCGCGCTCGTCGATGGCGTCCCGCAGACGCTCTCGCTCAAAGCGATCATCGAGTCGTTCATCGCGCATCGCAGGGAAGTGGTGACGCGCCGCACGAAGTTCGATCTCGGCGTCGCGAAAGCGCGCGAGCACATCCTCCTCGGCCTCTCGAAGGCGCTCGATCATATCGACGCCATCATCCAGCTCATCAAGAAGTCGAAGGACACCGACGAGGCACGCATGCTGCTCATGACGAAGTTCAAGTTCTCCGAACTCCAGGCGAATGCCATCCTCGACATGAGGTTACAGCGCCTCTCCGGCCTCGAACGCACAAAGATCGAAGATGAACTGAAGGAAGTGCAGGCCACGATCGAACATCTCGAATCGCTCCTTAAAGACTCGAAGAAGCTCATGGCGCTCATCGAGAAGGAACTCGCCGAGATCATGGAGAAATATGGCGACGATCGCCGCACGAAGATCGTGAAGCGCGCCGCGAAACTGCTCTCGCCGGAGGATCTCGTCGCGGACGAGGACTACGCGCTCGTCCTCACGCAGGGTGGCTACATCAAGCGCACGAATCCGGCGGAATACCGCAGGCAGAAGCGCGGCGGCGTGGGCGTCGTCGATCTCGATACGAAAGAGGAGGATTTCGTGACGCATCTCCTCACAGCGAGCGCGCACTCGGATCTTCTTTTCTTCTCGGACCGCGGCAAGGCGTATCAGATCAAGATGTACGAGCTTCCGGAGGGACGCCGCGCCACGAAGGGCAAATCCATCATGAACTTCATCTCGCTCGAGCAGGGGGAGAGAATCACGTCGATCCTCCCGATGCCGAAGGAGACCAAAGCGATCGAAGGCCTCTCGCTCGTCATGGTGACGCGGGGCGGTACCGTGAAGAAGACCTCTGCCGAATCGTTCAAGGAAGTACGCCGCAGCGGGCTCATCGCCATCGGGCTTGATAAAGGCGACTCTCTCATCTCCGCGCGGTTCGCGCGCAAAGGGGATACGGTCTTCCTCGTCACCGCCAAAGGGCAATCCATCCGCTTCGCGGAATCGGACGTGCGCGAGATGGGTCGGCAGGCCGGCGGCGTGCGCGGCATCAAGATAGGTTCGACGGACGCCGTCGTGGGTGCAGGTGTCGTCGAGAAAGGATCGAGTTCGGAACTGCTCGTCCTCTCCTCTCATGGTTTCGGCAAGAAGACGCCCACCAAAGAATATAAAGTGCAGGGACGCGGCGGTTCGGGCATCAAGACGTCATCCGTGACCGCCAAGACCGGGCCCGTCATCGCCGGACTCATCGTGACGGACCATGGGGAACTCATCGCGATGTCGCAAAAGAGCCAGGTCATCCGTACCGATCTCTCGGAGATACGTTCGAGCGGCCGACAGACGCAGGGCGTGCGCGTGATGAGATTGCGCGAAGGGGACAAGATCGCTGCGTGCGTGGTGCTTGAAGGGGCGGCCGAGTAGCATATGTCTGTCATCGACATCGTCATCAGTTTCGTTTTCGAGATAGTCTTATATATTTTGCCCGTTTCCGAAAAGACATCGGAAAAACTACGAAAATACAGCAGTATTATTGCACTCGCCGGGATACTGATCGTCTTGGCAGGCCTGCTCGCACTTATCGGCTGGGTGAACATGCAGTAATCCCCAGGTTGCGTATTTCCATGAAGAGGAGTATTACAATAGAAGACGTGAAGCCTGAATGAAGAGGAGTATTTGCGATGACCGAGTTCGTACGAAGCGGTCTCATTGTCCTCATGGGCATGACGGTCCTCGGGGCAGGGGTTGTTGTCGTCCTTTACGGATGATTAGAATCCCGATTCCGATCAACATGCCGCGGCGTAATCGCCGCGGCATAGTTTTGCACTTCTCGGTGCGCTCACGCCCCCGGAAACCATATATACTGTATCCAATGCACCCTGATCGTTCAGGAGTCTCTCATGGTACGTACGGGTTCGCGCATCCGGCGCGGAACGTCGATGCACTCGGCATCGAACCGGGGATGAAGATCGCGGATTTCGGCGCGGGTTCCGGAGCCTACGTGCTCGCGATCGCGAAAGCGCTTCTCGGCAGCGGCACGGTCTATGCGCTGGATATACAGAAGGATCTCCTGCGGCGCATCAAGAACGAGGCTGATGCGAAAGGATTCAAGAATGTGGAGATACTCTGGGGCGATCTGGAAGTCGAAGGCGGATCGAAGCTCGCCGACGACATGCTCGACATCGTCCTCATCTCGAATCTCTTGTTCCAAGTGAAGGATACACGTGCGCTCATAACCGAAGCCCGTCGCATCCTGCGCCCGCACGGTAAGTTGGCCATCGTCGATTGGAGTGAATCGTTCGGCGGACTCGGCCCCATCAAAGAGGATGTCGTCCCCAAAGAAGACGCGTACGAGCTCGCGCGCACGGCCGGACTCCTCTTCGTGAAGGAATTCCCCGCGGGCGCCCATCATTACGGCCTCGTATTCCGGAAAACCAAGGAGTCCGCATCGGGAAGGTAGTATCATAATATCCGATCCTATGAAGCCCGGCACATCGTCTTTCCAGATCGTCATCCTCTCGTTCTTCGGCGCAAGCACTGTCGCGGGGATTCTGATCTTCGCGTTCCTCGTGGGATCCAATTCGAGCACGTCGCTGGGGCAGGTCGTCGTGTGGGGGACGTTCGACGAATCGGCGTTCCAGACGGTGCTGCGGAATCTTGCCGAGATCGACGGCCGCTATCGCCAGGTGACCTACGTGCAGAAGGACGAAGAGACGTACCTGAGCGACCTCACGAACGCGCTCGCGTCGGGAAGCGGTCCCGATCTCTTCATCCTCAGGCAGGACCAGACGATCTCGGAAGCATCGAAGATCGTACCGATCCTCTACAATCAGCTCTCGAAGGACAACTTCCGCAATGTGTGGGTCGAGGCGGCGGAACCGTTCCTCGGCCAGGAGGGCATCCTCGGCGTGCCGTTCGCGGTCGATCCGTTCGTCCTCTATTGGAATCGCGATATGCTCTCGACTGGCGGCATCGCGCGTCCGCCGCAGTATTGGGAAGACGTCTATGACATCACGCGTTCCGTCACGAGGAAGAACGACGCGGGGACCATCGTGAAGAGCGGGCTCGCATTCGGCGAATACACCAACATCAATCATGCCAAAGGGATATTGAGCATGCTCATCATGCAGGCGGGCGGGAAGATCACGCAGCGCGACGGCTCCGGCACGCTCACGCCGGTCCTCACGGCCCGCGTCGGCGATACCGCGCAGCCAGCCGACAATGCCCTGCGCTTCTACACGCAATTCTCCAATCCGGCGAGCCAGGATTACAGCTGGAACCGGGCGCTTCCCGAATCGCGCACCGCGTTCGCGCAGGGCGATCTCGCCCTCTACATAGGTCCCGCAAGCGAAGAGCCTCTCATCCGGCGGCTCAACCCGAACCTCAATTTCGCGATCGCGACCAGCGTCCCGCAGGTGCGGAACGTGTCGAAGACCATCGACGGCGGATACTCGTACGCCTTCGCGATCCCGCGTGCATCGCAGAACAAGCAGGGAGCGAGCACTGCGGCATTCCTCCTCGCCGGCTCTGATGCGTCGAACATGCTCACGCTCGCGTTCGGCCTCGCGTCGGCGAGGCGCGACACCCTCAGCCAGCCGGCGCAGGGGAACGACGCGGTCTTCAACAAGATGACGCTTCTCGTGCGCGCCTGGGAAGACCCCGATTCGAAAGAGACAGACCGTATCTTCCGCGATATGATTCAGAGCGTCACTTCGGGCGAGGCGCGGACGCTCGAAGCCCTGCAGCGTGCAGACCAAGCGATGCGCCAGCTCATCACACAATGATCCACATCCGACACATTCTCTCCCGCGTCTTCATCCTCGCCCTCCTCGTATGGTGTGCGGCGCTCCCGGTATTCGCCGCGGTCCAGTCAGAGAACGGCAGCATCTCGACCGGGGGGCTCCAGAATCCGCTCAAATTCCCGAACATCCAGAAATTCATCGAAGGCGTGCTGCAGGCGATCGTGATGATCGCACTTCCTATCATCACCGTCTTCGTGGTCTATTCCGGATTCCTATTCATCTCTGCGCGCGGCAACGAAGCCAAGCTCTCGAACGCGAAGAACAATTTCATGTACGTCATCATCGGCACGATCCTCATCTTGAGCGCGTGGGTCCTCGCGACCTTGATCGGCGGGACCGTCACGCAGCTCCTCGGCTGATATGGTCCGCATCGCGCTCAGTCTCCTCATCTTCCTGCCGGCCATCGCGCTCGCGGCGCCGCGTACGTTCTCGGAACTCTCCGAGACCGCGATCACGCTCCTCAACGGCGGCATCGGCGTCACGATAATCCTCGGGCTGGTCATCTATTTCTACGGCATCGCGAGCGGCATCGGCAAGCTCAGGGGCGGAGGCATGGAAGAACTGCGTCCGCGCATCGTATGGGGACTCATCGCTATCTTCGTCATGGTCTCGGTCTGGGGGATCGTCGGCCTCGTGCGCAACACGCTCTTCGGCGGCGGAGGCGGTCAGAACTTCGACGGCGGCGGCGCGCTCCAGGGAAGCGGCTGCGAGGGAGCTCAATGCGCCCTCGAATGAGTATGCGATTTCTTATCAGGCGCTTTGCACCGATTATCGCGCTTCTTGCGCCTATGGCGGCAGCCGCGCAGGAATCGGGAAGCGCGACCGGAAGCCTGATCCTAGGGCTCTACGGCGTCGTCGGATTCTTCGGGGCCGCTTCGGTCGTAGTCTTCATCGGCGGGCTTATCGTGTATCTCATACGCCTCGGGACCGAGCGCCGCGAAGAGGGGATCAAGATCATGGAATGGGGCTTCAGCATCCTCGTCGTCGTCGTCCTGTGCATCGGCCTCCTGCGCTGGCTTCAGGGCTGATCGGATCCCGATATCCACACCACAGCGGCGGTACGCGTTGCGCGCCGCTCAGGGCGGGGTACGATTGATTGACTTACGAGCTCATCACAGAAGCACCGATTCATTTATGCGCACACGTCTATCAGCACTCTCAATCATCTCGGCCGGCGCGCTGATCCTTCCGTACTTCGCTTCCGCGCAGACGCTTCTCAATACGCTCGCGCTCGTATCGCAGTTCCTCAACTCGCTCATCTATCTTTTCATCACGCTCGCGATCGTCGTCTTCTTCTGGGGTCTCATCACGTATCTCTTCAGCGGCGCCGCTGAGAACAAGTCCGAAGGCCTGCAGAGGATGCTCTACGGCGTCTTGGCCATCTTCGTCATGGTCTCGATCTGGGGGATCATCCGTCTCCTCCAGTCGACCTTCCGCGTCACCTCGACCGATCCGGTCATCCCCAAGACGATACAGATCGATACCCGGATGATGCAATAGCCGCGGGCGACCGCTGATGCAGTATGCCCGGTAGGACAATTTCGAATTGCCTTGGCCGGAGGGAGCGTCACGAAGTCGAACGTGGCCAGAGCATGATAATACTCACCACTTTTCATATGAATGACAGCGGCGGAGAGTATTCGAAATTGTACTGACCGGGTATGGATGCCGGCGAAGAATTACTGCAGCGGGTCATCACGTATGTCCTCGATCCGGCGATACGCGTCGTCTTCACGCTCGGCCTCTTCCTTTTCCTGTGGGGGCTCATCCAGTATCTCTGGGAGGTGAAAGAGGGGAAGACCGACGGTCACGGCAAATCACACATGCTCTACGGGCTCGTCGGGATGCTCATCATGGTGTCCGTCTACGGCATCATCGCGCTTATCGTGAACAGCTTCGGCCTCAATATCGCTTCGACGGACGTGAGCAGGGTGAACGATATCCAGGTAGGGAATCCGTTCGGGAATTGAGTTGTGGGCAGGAGAGGACTTGCACCTCCACGCCTTTCGGCACAAGGTCCTAAACCTTGCGTGTCTGCTATTTCACCACCTGCCCGACAATGTCACTCTACCATCGTTTACTTCATGTCGTCACGGATATTTCTTGCGCCGTCGCGCAAGAAATTCCGCGGCCCCGACTCGGCCGTTTCGTCTGCTGACGAAACATGCCTCCGTCTCGGACATGTATCGAAAAACGCTGCGCAGGCAGCGTTTTTCTATTCATGTCCGCCCGGTAGGATTCGAACCTACGACCGTCTCGTTAAGAGCGAGCTGCTCTACCAACTGAGCTACGGGCGGGAATGAGGAGTGATGTGGAAACTCGTTTACACATCCTCCGAATGATCCGCCCGTATGTATATACGGCGGAACTTTGAGATACTAACATCCTTATCGCAAAAAAGAAGGGTGCATTGTGCCGGGGGTGGGACTCGAACCCACAACCTCTTGCGAGGGAAAGATTTTAAGTCTTCTGCGTAAACCATTCCGCCACCCCGGCGTGTCTGATTTATAACACGCGGCTAGAGAGATTTTGAAACGGTGCGTAAGTATTCCTTGAAGCCCTCCTTCACCTCGGGATGCGTAAGTGCGAAATCGACGGTCGTCTTCAGGTAGCCCAGCTTATCACCGCAGTCGTATCGTTTGCCCTCCACTTTCACTCCATACATGGGACGTTTCGCGACGTACGCAGCAAGGGCGTTTGCAAGACGGATTTCTCCCTTGACGGTGTTCTCTTTCAGCAGTCGCAGTTCCCGCAGGACATCGTTGTTGATGATGTAGGTACCCATGAGGATGAGATCGGAAGGAGCATCTTCGAGTTTCGGCTTCTCGACGATGCCTTTCACATCGTAGATATTCCCCTCTTTCAGCCGAGCGTCGACGACGCCGTAGCGCGTCACTTGCTCCCGAGGCACCTGTTCGAGCGCCGCGACCACTTCGCCCGTTTCCTCGAAGACCTTGCCGATCTGCGTGAAGCGGGTCTGGGGCCCGACGAAGATGTCATCGCCATACATGATGGCGACCGCCTCGTCCTTGCCGATGAGATGTTCCGCGCAGAGGATGGCATCGCCGTCGCCCAAAGGAGACGCCTGCCGTACGAACGAGAAGCGGGCGAGATTCGAGATGGCACGGACTTCCGCGAGCGTCTTGGTCTTCCCGCTTTCTTCGAGGAGCTTTTCGAGCTCAGGCGCCGCATCGAAGTGATCTTCGATAGCGCGCTTGTTGCGTCCGGTCACGAAGATAATATCGGTTATTCCCGCCTCGACAGCCTCTTCGACCAGGTACTGGATGACGGGCTTATCGATGATGGGAAGCATCTCCTTCGGCTGCGCCTTGGTGGCGGGAAGGAAGCGTGTGCCCATGCCGGCGACGGGGATGATGGCTTTGGTTATCTTGTTCATATAGATGAATGTTGTGTGCTACAGTAGCACCACTTGGCCACGTGGTGAAGGGGTAACACGGGAGTCTGCAAAACTCTTATGCGCGGGTTCGAGTCCCGCCGTGGCCTCCAAGTAAAGTTACTTCCGCGTGAGTTCGTCTATGCGCTGGCGATTGTGTTCGCCGAGGTCTATCGAGAAATCGACGGTGGGCACATTGCGCAATACCGTCTTCTTCTTCAGATAATCATGGAAATCCGTGCGCAGGCGCTTCAGGTTCTTCAAGGACCCTTCCTGCATCTCCGCCGGAAGCACGGTGACGAAGATGGTCACTTGCTTCAGATCGGGAGCTATCTCCGCACGGGTGACCGTGATGAGCGAGCCGCCGCCGCGGACGAAGCGCGCGATGAACTCTCCCGCGCGATGCGCGATCTCCTCGGCTACCTGATGCTGTCGGCGTGATTCGTTCATACCCCTACACCAATGATGCCGATATTCCGCGCCGCGATGTTCTTTTGTAACGTAGGAAAGGCCGCATGCGTTGATGCTATATTCATACGTTGAATGTGTCCATAAAAAGGCCTCGGCATCATTAGTGTGGGGGTCATACCGTCATGGTGCGGAAGCATTCGAGCGTATCTCCTTGAGCGACGTCGCAGTTCGCGGTGATCTCTGCTCCGAATTCTCCCCCGGTCTCGACGCGTTCCACCGTCTGTTTGTGCGACTGGAGCCCTGTCACTTTGCCGAGCCCGACCTCGACGCCGCGGCGTGTGATGTGCACCGACGCGTTCTTCTCGATCCTTCCGTCGAGGACCGAACCGCCGACGACATGTTTCTCCTTTCGGGTTGAGAACTGCTTGAGGACTTTCGCTTTACCCAGCGGCTCTTCTATCTGACGCTTCGGCGCGGCGGTCGCGAGCAATTCCTGCAAGCGCTCCGCAAGCTTATAGATGATGTCGAACGTCTCGATCTGGATGCCGTGCTGTCGCGCGCTTTCGCGGGCGAGGCTGTCCACCGGCACATCGAAGCCGACGATGACTGCGGGCGTCACTGAAGAGGAGAGAGCCGCTTTCACATCGTTCTCGGAGATGGCGCCCACGCCCGAGAGCACGACCTGCACGGCGCTGTGCTCGTCGCCGATCTTCGCTATCTCATGCATGATGCCTTCGAGCGACCCGGTGACGTCGGCGCGGATGATAATGGGGAGGAAGAAGCGCCCTGACGTCTCTTCTGCGGCGGAGACGTTCGCGACGCGCACCATCTCGGGCCGGTCGGTCTCGGCTTCGCGACGTGATTTATATGCAAAGAATTCCGCGCCGACTTCCGGAAGCTCGTCGAAGCCGTAGAGCGCCACCGGCGTCGAGAACGACGCTTTCTTGATGGTCTTCCCCAGATGATCTTCCATGATGCGCACGGGAGCTATCGCACGGCCGGTACGGACTGCCATGCCCGTCGCGAGCGTGCCGTCGTTGATGATGAGCGTGGCGGCTACCCCGCGTTTCTCGTCGCGGTGAGCTTCGACGACATATCCTTTCGCGGGAAGCGACGGATCAGCTTTCAATTCCTGGAATTCCGCGACGAGGAGGATGAGGTCGAGGAGCGTATCGACGCCTTCGCCGGTCTTCGCGGAAATAGCCGTCCACGGCACGTCGCCGCCGAATTTCTCGAGATACACGTGCTGTTCCAAGAGAGAACCCTGCGTACGGCTGAGATCGGCGTTCGGCTTGTCTATCTTATTGATGGCGACGATGAACGGCGTCTTCGATGCGTTGATGCTCGCGAGCGCCTCCAGGGTCTGCGCTTTCACGCCGTCATCTGCGGCGACGACGAGGATGGCGATATCAGCGAATTTCGCGCCGCGCGCGCGGATTGCCTGGAACGCCGCGTGGCCGGGAGTGTCGATGAACGTGATGCGCTTCAAGACGCCTTCGCGCTCATGCTCGACTTCATACGCCGCGACATGCTGCGTGATGCCGCCGGCTTCTTTGGCGACGGTGTTGGTCTTCCTGATGTAATCGAGGAGCGTCGACTTACCGTGATCGACGTGACCGAGGACCGCAACGATAGGCGGACGTTCTACTTGTTGGGAGGAAGCTTTCATAGAGGTGAGTGGAGGCCATATCTGACGCGGCGCAGTATACAACACAAAGGAGGCCCGTGCTAGGATGCGCGCATGTGGTTTTCCGCCAAGAAACGCATCTATCTCGACTACGCGAGCGCGACGCCGGTGCTGCCTCAGGCGCAGAAGGCTGTCGCTGATGCGTGGAAGTCATTCGGGAATCCTGGGAGCATTCACGCCGACGGCGTGGAGGCGCAGAAATCTCTCGATTCGTCGCGCGAGTCAATCGCACACGAGCTCGCCTGCAAATCGCGCGAAGTCATCTTCACCTCAGGCGGAACGGAAGGGAATAATCTCGCCATCTTAGGGCTTACTCGACGTCTCCAATGTCAAGGTGACACCTTGACATCAACTCATTGGGTCGTAAGCTCGATCGAGCATCCGTCAGTTCTGGAATGCTTCATGGAGATCGAACGCCTCGGCGGAAAGGTGACGCACGTCGATCCTGATAAAAGAGGGATCATCTGGCCGAAGGCGGTCGTGGAAGCGATGAAGCCGCACACGGTGTTCGTCTCCATCGGCTGGGCGAATTCGGAGATCGGCGTCGTGCAGCCGATTCGCGATATCAGCCGCGCGGTGCGTGAGAAAAAAGAAGAAGTGATCTTCCATACCGACGCCGGACAAGCGCCGCTCTATCTCTCTCCGCACGTGCATACGCTCGGCGTGGATCTCATGACGCTCGATTCGGGGAAGTTCTACGGCCCGCGCGGCGTGGGCGCGCTCTATATCAGCAACCGCACCGAGCTTGCCCCGATACTCCTCGGCGGTGGGCAGGAACGCGGATTGCGCGCAGGAACGGAAAACGTCGCCCTTGCAGCGGGATTCGCCGCCGCGCTTTCCATCGTGAGCTCTGAGCGCAACACCGAATCACATCGTCTCGGGAAGCTGCGCGACGATTTCGCGCGCGACATCACGGCGCATATCCCGGAAGCCGTCATAAACGGCGACCCGAAGCGTCTCGTGCCTCATATGCTCAATATCTCCATCCCCGGAATCCAGAGCGAATACGTGACGCTCGCGCTCGATGCCGTCGGCGTTTCCATCTCGACGAAAAGCGCCTGCAGGGAAGGCGAGGATCGGCGCTCGCGCGTCGTCGAGATGCTCACCGATGAAGCTTGGCGGGCGGAAAATACGCTTCGCTTCTCGCTCGGCCGCGAGACAAGCGAGCGTGACTTGAAAGATGCGGCCGCGAAGCTTTTTGCGATAATAGAAAAAAACAAAACGTGATATATTAGATTCATTATGGACCTCGAGAAGCTCAACAAATCGCAAGTCGTCCTTCTCACGCTCCTCATCAGCTTCGTCACGTCGCTTGCGACGGGCATCGTTGCGGTCGCCCTCATGGAACAGGCGCCCCCGGCCATCACGCAGACCGTCAACCGCATCGTCGAGAGGACCGTCGAGAGGGTCGCTTCGCAGGCAGCTGCAGTGGCGTCCGCGACGACGCCGGCACCGACAGTCGTCCGCGAGGGTGATCTCATGGCAAAAGCCATCGAGAAGGTCTCGCCCTCTGTCGTGCGCCTCTTCACGCCGGGCAAGGATGAATCCGGCAAGGATATCCAGCTCTTCATCGGCCTCGCGATCGTAAGCGACGCAAGCGGCATCCTCGTCGCCGACGCCGGAACTCCCGACGGCCCCCTTACGGCGCTCCGCTCCGACAACGTGGAAGTGCCCGTCACCATCATCGACCGCCCGAAAGATGCCAACCTCATCCGCCTCCAGGCGGCCACCACGACAGGCGAGAAGAACGACAAAGTGAATTGGGTTCCGGCCACATTCTCCTCGAAGGACGGGAGTCTGGGACAGTCTGTCGTCGCCATAGCCGGCCGAACCTCGCCGCACGTCGCGAAAGGCATCATCACGGCGATACCGCAGGCGGATGGGAAAGATAGTTCCGCCGGATTCGTCGAGACAGATATACCCGCCGACTCCTTCGCGGCGGGAAGCCCGCTCATCGATGCGGACGGCAACGTCATAGCGGTTGCCACACGCGACAGCAGGATAGCGGCCCCGGGGGGATTCCTTGCATCTTCTAAGATTGTGTTGCAGAATAAAGCTCAAGAGGGAGGCCAGAAAGACTCGCCTGCCCCATAAACCGGACACTTATTCCCCTTATTCGTTAAAGAAAAATATATGACACCGTTCAATAATTTCACGACTAAGGCGAAGGAAGCGATACACCGGGCTCATCAGCTCGCCGTCGAGCGAGGTCACAACCAGGTCTCGACCGCGCATCTCGTCGCGGCGCTTCTCCTGCAGGAGGAGACGATGGTGCTTCCGATGCTCGACCAGCTCGAGATCGACACCACGCATCTCACTGATTCAGTCACCGAACTCATCGAAGGCGGAGGCAGTTCTACCGTTTCTCCTTCATTCCAGCTCTACCTCACGCCGGAACTCGTCCGCGTCTTCGAAGCGGCTCCGCGCATCGCCGCCTCTTTCAACGATCAGTTCGTCTCTCCCGAGCACTTGCTGCTCGGCGTCGTCGAGCATCCGGGGCCGGTCGCCGAGGCGTTCTCGCGCTTCCGCATCGATCGCGCCGCGCTCGCACGCATCCTCGCCGACATAAAGGAGGGCCGCATCCGCGACATCGAGAGCGACAAGAAGCCGCGCGCGCTCATACGATTTGCGCGTTCTCTTACTGACCGTGCCCGCGAGAACAAGCTTGATCCGGTCATCGGCCGCGATCAGGAGATCACGCGCGTCATCCAGATACTCTCGCGCCGCACCAAGAATAATCCCGTCCTCATCGGCGAAGCCGGCGTCGGCAAGACCGCCGTCGCGGAGGGCCTCGCCACGCGCATCGCCAATGGCGACGTGCCTGAATCGCTGCGCGGCAAGGAACTCGTCCAGCTCGATCTCGGGCTCCTCGTCGCCGGTACCAAATACCGCGGCGAATTCGAGGAGCGCCTGAAGATGGTCATGAAGGAAGTGGAACGCGCCGAAGGCAAGATCATCCTCTTCATCGATGAATTGCATACCCTCATCGGCGCAGGTGCAGCCGATGGCGCGCTCGACGCATCCAACATGCTCAAACCCGCGCTGGCGCGCGGCGAGATCCGCGTCGTCGGAGCCACGACCCTCAAGGAATACCAGCGCCACATCGAGCACGACGCCGCGTTCACGCGCCGCTTCCAGCCCGTCTATGTGAACGAGCCGTCTATCGATGATGCCGTCGCCATCATGCGCGGCCTCAAGGAGAAGTACGAGCTCTTCCATGGCGTCCACATCACCGACCAGTCGCTCATCGCGTCCGTGCAGCTCTCAAGCCGCTACATCACGGAGCGATTCCTCCCGGACAAGGCCATCGATCTCATCGACGAAGCCGCCGCGGCATTACGCCTCTCATTGGAGAACAAGCCGCCGGCGCTCGAAGAAGCGCATCGCAAGATCATGCGCCTCGAGATCGAGCGCGAAGCGTTGAAGAAAGAGGCCGAAGAAGGCGACCCGAAAGCGAAGGCGCGCGTGAAGGCCATCGAGACCGAGGTCGCCGATCTCAAAGACGGCACGCATGAATTGGAGCTCAAATGGAAGAACGAGAAGGAGACGCTCGGCGAGATCAAGCGCGTGAAGAGCGAGCTCGAGGCCGCGCGCATCGAAGCCGAACACGCCGAATCGCGCTCCGATCTCACGAAGACGGCGGAAATCCGCTACGGCCGCATCCCGGCGCTCGAACACGAACTCGACATCGCCAGCAAGAAACTGAAGAAGCTCCAGGTTACCCGCCGCGTCCTCAAGGAAGAGATCAACGAGGAAGACATCGCCGCGGTCGTCTCGCGCTGGACGGGCGTTCCGGTCTCGCGGATGCTCGAAGAGGAAGCCGAGAAGCTCTCGCGCCTCGAAGAGGAGCTCACGAAGCGCATCATCGGCCAGAACGAAGCGGTGCAGAAGGTCGCCGATGCCATCAAGCGTTCGCGTGCCGGTATCTCGGACCCGCAGCGTCCTGTCGGTTCGTTCCTCTTCCTCGGCCCCACGGGTGTCGGAAAGACGGAGCTCACCAAAGCCCTCGCCGATTTCCTCTTCGACAGCGACAAATCGCTCATCCGCATCGACATGTCCGAATACATGGAGCGCCATTCCGTCTCCAAGATGATAGGTTCTCCGCCCGGCTACGTCGGCCACGACGAAGGTGGGGGACTCACGGAACTCGTCCGCCACAGGCCGTATTCCGTCATTCTCTTCGACGAGATCGAGAAGGCGCATCCGGAGGTCTTCAACGTCCTCCTGCAGGTGCTGGACAACGGCCGCCTCACGGATTCCAAGGGCCGCACGGTGAACTTCAAGAACACCGTCATCATCATGACGTCCAACATCGGCGCGGAACACATCGACAAGATGTCGTCCCTCGGTTTCGCATCGAGCGCGCATTCGACGGAAGGCGAGCGCTACAGCCAGATCAAGGAGAAGGTGATGGGAGCGCTCAAGGATTTCTTCCGACCGGAATTCCTCAACCGTCTCGACGAGATCGTCCTCTTCGACATCCTCTCGCCGGAAGCGATGAAGGACATCGTGAAGATCCAGACGGCGCTCGTCGCGAAGCGTCTCGAAGAGAAGCAGATCACGCTCACGTTCTCGGAGAGCGCGATGGAGCAGCTCGCCAAGGAAGGGCACAGCGTCCAGTACGGCGCCCGCCCGCTGAAGCGCCTGATACAGACGAAGATCCTCACGCCCATCGCCAACATGATGGTCGCCCGCGGCGTCCTCGAAGGCGGTTCCGTCAAAGTGGATTTCCAAGGAGAAGCATTCACCTTCGACGTTCGCAAAGCAGCAGAGCGTCCTCGCAGCCGAAGCCGTTCACGGGTGGGGGTTGCTTAATCTGATTCAAAACCAAAGAGCCGCCATACGGCGGGCTCTTTGGTTAATCGGCTCAAATGCCGGCAAATGAGCCGATTAGGAATAAGGACTGACTGGCTCAAACGGCGCCGTTTGAGCCAGTGAGCCCTTCTGGCGCTCTCGAGCCGGAAGGCGTATAACCAGCGGTAGTCCGCCGAGAAAAGGCGGTTTCAGAGGAGAGAAGTTGATGAGTGTTTGGGAGAATTTTACAGCCGATGAGTTGAAGCTCGTCCAAGCCGCGCTCGAAGCCCGAAGGAATGCGCAGGCACCGTATTCCAATTTCACTGTAGGCGCAGCCGTTCTGATGGAAGACGGAAGCATCTTTAAGGGATGCAATGTGGAGCGTGCTAACTTTACTTCCACATCACACGCCGAACAGGTCGCCATCGATAGCATGATCGCGAGCCGCGGTCCTTCGGGTATCGTCGCTGTGGCGATAGTCGGCGGGCCTCGCGGCAAAGAACCGAATGGTTCCGTATGGCCTTGCGGCCACTGCCGTCAGATCATCTGGGAGAATTCGTTGGGGAAGAGAGGGGTTCGTATCATCGCAATCGCTGGCATGCGCGAAGTGCAGACTTCCACCATCGGCGAGCTTTTCCCTAAGGCGTTCGGTCCTGAAGACCTTGGCATCAAGATTGCCTAATGTGAACTCTAACCGGTCAGCTCACCATGCTGGCCGGATTCTTTTTTATGCGGCGTATGGAACGAGAAGGGAGAACGATATACTCTTCCGTATATGCCATCTAAAGCAAAAAAAGGGAAAGCTGCGAAGCCAAGCAAGGACGACCAGAAGGCGTTGGCGCTCTGGGCAGCGGATTGCGCCGAGCATGTGCTTCCTTACTTTGAGAAAGAATATCCGAAAGATGATCGACCGCGCAAAGCTATCGAAGCATGTCGTACATGGGCACGTACGGGTGTGTTCAAGATGGCTGACGTGCGAAGGGATTCGCTTGCAGCCCATGCGGCTGCCCGCACAGCGCCCGAGGATAGCGCAGCTCGTTTTGCCGCTCGTGCCGCAGGGCAGGCAGTGGCGACCGCGCATGTGTACAGTCACGCCTTCGGCGCCGCGTGGTATGGCGCCAAGGCTGCCAAAGCCGCAGGCATCGCAGGGGAGAGCGAGTGGCAGCATAAGCGGATCCCGAAACGGCTCCGTTCGATCGTAAAAAAGATGACAAAGTGAAATAGATGTTATATAGTATTTCCGGAACAATACAGAGAGGTAACGACAATGACTGAGACCGAGAACCTTGAAAAAGCGTTCGGCACGGTATGCGAAGAGGTCGGCATGAAGAAAGAGGACCGGGAAGTGGTCCGCTCGCTTCTCGCCCCGCTTCGGGACAAAAGCCCGGTGACGCATGTGCATTATCTACATTCGCTTCGTGTCGCGCTTACGTGCCGCGAAATCGCCAAGTTCCAGCACATGGAAGAGAAACCTCTTCTCTTCGCTGGTACTCTGCATGATATCGGCAAAGCACTGGTGCCTGAAGACGTACTGGGAAAGACCGGCGTGTGGACGAACCGCGATCAGGCGCTAATCCAGAAGCATGTGATGGATGGGTACCGTCTGCTGCGCGGCAGATTCGATTTTTCTGCGGATATAATGCTTTGGCACCATCGTTTCCAGGCGCACGCGTATCCGAAGAAAATGCCGAAGCAGCTGCATCCATATTCGACAACAACAAGTCTGCTTGTCGCCGAAAGCGGCCGCATGCTCGCATTAGCGGATTGCTATGATGCCCTGCATCGTTCGAACGCCAAGTTCGGAAAGGTGCTGACCCGGGAAGAAGTGAAAGAGAAGATGTTTGCCTTCAACCCGGATCGGAAGAAGCTCATCGGTGCCCTCTATGACGCAGGAATCCTTGGTGGCGAAACCCGTCATTGATTCCCACGAACACGACCGGCCAGCAGCGATGCTGGCCGGTTTTTTTTGACAGAACGGGCGGGGAGCATCTCTCGTTATAGATTGACAATATCGATATTCGTCATACAATGTCGTTAGTTTGGAAATCGTCAGTTCAGAGAAAGAGGAGCGACATGGCTGATCAAAGCAGAAGTGAGCACCTTGCGATGTGCAAGAAACGCGCGATTGAAGTCCTATCGTCTGGAAAACCGGCCGACGCGTGGGCGTCGTTCGTCTCCGACATGAGCAATCACAAGGCAACCGCAGAGCACATCGCATTGGGCTTAGGGATGCAGCTGCTGGTCGCAGGCCAGCTCAGCACCGTGCCCAAGATGCAGAAATTCATCGAGGACTTCAACTGAAGGAGCCGACGAAGATGCTTGAGGAAGGAAAGAGATATCTCTTCATTCCGCCGATGCGAGCGACCGGTATCCAAGGTCAGGGGGATGCGACGAAGCAGTTCCCGGACCTACGCTTCGAAAGCGGTACGTGCGTGAAGATCGGAACGCACGCCACGGAGTTTCGTGGGCGCATCGGCGATCAGGACTACAAATTCTTCGCCATCGGAGAATTCGGCGGCAGCAAACCTGTGCTCCTGCCGGAATGACGCGATCCGAACCGGCCAGCTAACCACGCTGGCCGGTTTCTTTGTATTCAAGAGAGGCCAATCGGCTCATTTGCCGGCGTTTGAGCCGATTAGCCAGCTATGCACTTCCGGGCCTTTGCGAGGTGCCGGGAGAGGAATATCATAAAGGCAGTTGCTCGCGAATCCAAGGGAGGAACGCATGGACGAGCAAGACACCCACCTTGGGTGGTGCAAACGGAGAGCGATCGATGCATTACAGCGCGGCACTATACATGATGCATTCCGGAAATTCGTCGCCGATATGGAAGAGCATCCCGACACGCGCGACCACAGCGGCATCGAAGAAGGCAAAAGGCTCCTGTATGGAGGAGGCACCGTGACCGAACGATCGATGGAGCAGTTCATCAATGCTCTCGCGTGAACATGGATCGCACAGAGGACCGGCCAGCCCTTTTCAGGACTGGCCGGATTCTTTTATTCGTACAGGGGTTTGACAGTGAGCCGTCGCGCCCCTACGCTGATGATAGTTGAGCTCTTAGAGGAAGGCAGGGTCATGGAAAAGACCAACATGACACTCGTCGACGCGACAGGCGATTCAGGCGTGGAAGCGCTCAGGATCCTCATGGAGGCGGAAGCCCTCACTCCCGCGCTTGAAGAGAGGCTTGGAGCGACGATGGCAAGCTCGTTCGACGGATGGCCATTCCATCTGCGGCAGCGTCTCGCCAAGAAGCCTACCGATCTGCAGTGGGAACGGCTGATCCGTTTTCTCAAGCTCTACAGCACGGCGCAGCCGCCGCTTCTGTGGTACTGCGAACTGATCGCCGACATGGGAGGTCATGCCCGCAGCCTGTCCGATACTGACCCCTGGAAGAAGCCTGCCAAGCGGATTTTGGAGGAGCTCGGTACCCGCTACCGATAGGAAAGACCGGCCAGCACCTCAGGGAGCTGGCCGATTTTTTGCACGGAGCTATTGGGGAAAGGGCAAAGTTTTGCTATTATCGCTCTGTTGCGCGTCGGTGGCGGAGCGGTCTAACGCACCTGACTGTAGATCAGGCGGATTTATCCTTCGTTGGTTCGAATCCAACCCGGCGCACAAATCAAGTAAAACGAGATGCCAGTGGGGTATCTCGTTTTGCGGATGCCCCATTGGCTCCACTTTTGTCACACTTGGGTTAAAACAATGGAGCCCGGATTACCGGGCTCCATAAAGAACTTTCTTGCTCTCTCGAGCTATCGTATCCGCAAGGGTTGGTTTCTGAAGCAGGTCTCGATAGTGGTCCGAATCAAGCACGATATGCACACTCGAATCCGGGTGCCGCGTTCCCCAGCGTACATACGGATCCCGGGCACCATGGAACGAGATGATCGGTATTTGCGGCAGCTGCACCGTACCAATCGTGCGCGTGAATATCCCGGCGAACATCGTATGCGGCGCAAAGATCGTCACGATGCCGGCGACTTTTGATCGCGTAAGCCCCACAGCGACACTACACGCTTGGATACCTCCCATGCTGTATCCGACGAGCAAAAGTGTTGAACCATCGTCGTACTTCTCGCGAAGTTCCTGCGTGAAGCGCCGCATACGCGATAGTTGCCATACACCGCAGCCCGTATCTTCTTCAATGACGTACTCATCAGGCGCGAACTCGCGTTCGAACGCCGGCCGCAGACGTCGCAAGACCGGACAGTCGTAACACCGGATGCCATTGATTCCAATAATGCGCATTCTTGTACCTCCGTTTCTTCTCGCAACTTAGCATGGAGTGCCTGCGGTATCTAGGCACCGACAGGAATTTGATGTTCAGGAGTAACCACTGCCGCCCGCAGGGGCCAACTCATCATTGGCAACTTTTTTCTGTAAAATCGTTCCGATTTCGTTCCATACACCGCACAGAAAGAATCCGGCCGGTCCTGAAAAGAGCCGGCCGATTCGGCATATATTTCTCAGCTGTTTGACAAGATTAGATTGAATGGCAGTGTGTTTTCAGGCTGCATGTGCAGTTGATCCGCAACACAGAGGAGTGGCAATTCATGCCGGATTACGGGCTTATCGCGTACCTCGTCTTGGGCCTTTGCTTGGCCCTCGGACGAATCTACCTCTTCGAGGCGGTATTCCGCCTCAGAGCAAGCGGGGCGATACGGGAATTCGAGTACCGCACCGATAATGCGGTTCTCAAGTTTCTCGCTTTTCTCGTCTTCACGAGGATTTCGATCGGTGTCATCCGCGACTCAAGCTTTGCGCAGTTCATCGTATCGGGACGGCCGCCGATCATGCGTGCAATCGAGGGCAATTTGTTCCTCTATCTCCTCGGCTACACGTTGGCATGGCCGCTCTACATGCTGGGAGGTTTGCCTGACTTCATGATTGGCATCGTCCAGTACTGCGGCCATCTGATGCGCCCGCTCAACGACAAGCTGCGCAAGCTCATCGGAGTGCCCTACTGAAGGAAAGTTTAGCCCAAGCGGCTACGCTCGTCTCAACCCGCCATGTCTTCGGACCTCTGGCGGGTTTCTTTTATTTCAAAATCGTTCCGATATCGTTCCATAGGCTGCACAAAATGAAAACACCGCCCCTATGGCGGTTTTTCTTTTCCCCACGAGCGGTCCGCGAGCGCACGTCCGATGCTACACTTACGCCATGCATAGATCCGCCCGCCGCGTCGCAGGCATGTTTCCGATACTCATCGCGCTCGCGCCATACGCCGTCTTCGCGCAAGGGAAGGGACTGCCGCAGCAGATCGTCCCGTGCACGGGGGCGGATTGCAAATGCCAGGATCTCATTACTCTCGGACAGAACCTCATCAATACCGGCATATTCATCGCGATATTCCTCTCCGCGATGCTCTTCGCCTATGCCGGCTGGCTCTATCTCACCAACGAGGCCATCGGCAAGCAGGAGAAGGCCAAGGGCATATTCGCGAACGTGGCGATCGGACTCATCATCATCCTCGCTTCCTGGCTCGTCGTGGACACCCTCATGCGTGGGGTTCTGAAGGACAACATCGTCTGGAACAACATCTGCCAGAATCTCGGGTTCTAGCGCCCGGATATTGCCTTTTTTCGGCCTATCCGGTATAGTTCGCCCCTATGTCGCAAGACCAACTCATCAAACTCGCCTGTTCCAAGTGCGGCCGCGTCAACTATTGGTCGCGCAAGAACCGCAAGCTCGTGACCAAGAAGATCGAGCTCAAGAAGTACTGCAAGTGGTGTAAAAAGAGCACTGTTCACAAAGAGGCTAAAAAGTAAGACTTCGGTTTGTAGGTTCCTCTATTCGGCAATATACTCTCCCACAAGGGCGATTAGTTAAATGGTATAACTTCGGTCTCCAAAACCGACGTCGTAGGTTCGATTCCTACATCGCCCGCAACGATCCGCAAGAACGCATGCGTTCGAGCGGTTTAACGTTGCGTGGCGATGTAGGAATCGAAGGCGAGTGCGGGGCACCCATCCAGAAGGATGGGTCGCGCGAGCAGGGCTGAGAGGAGTTTCGCCGCGGCGGCGGCAAAACGAGCTCTTGGCAGATTCCCACATCGCCCGCAACAGAGTTATACTATCGGCTACGATATGCAGCTTATAAGTCTCAATACATGGGGCGGTGCGGTGAACAAACCACTCCTTGAATTTCTTGGCAACCGCCAGGAGGTCGATTTCTTCCTCTTTCAGGAGATGCACCACAATGCTACCGAGAAGACAAATTGGGAAAATCGTGGCAATCCAAATCTGTTTGAAGATATAAAGAAAGCGCTGCCAACTCATGCGGGTTATTTTGCACCAGCGCAGGACGACGAATATGGACTTGCTGGGTTCATGAGAAAAGAGATCAATTTATTGGAGAACGGTGATATTTTTGTTCATCGCCACAAGGATGCGATGAAAAATATGGAAGGCGAAAATCTGGGTCGCAACCTTCAATATTTCAAGATTGGAGGAAAGCGACCATTAACTTTATTGAATTTCCATGGGCTTTGGACAGGAAAGGGCAAAAGGGATACCGAAGACCGCCTGAATCAATCAAAACGCATTGTCGAATTCACCAAGTCTATTATCGGAGACTATATTCTGGCTGGGGACTTCAATCTTATGCCTGACACTGAAAGTATTCAAATCCTTGAGGAGATGGGTGTCCGGAACTTGATTAAGGATTACAGTATTACCAATACTCGCACATCGTATTATCAGAAAACCAGTGATAAATTTGCTGACTACATGTTTGTTACGCCCAACATTCATGTGAAAGATTTCAAGATACTGCAGGAAGAGGTCTCTGACCATGCGGCCATGTATCTTGAGTTTGAATAAGGGTTCCAACATCGTTCCACACTGCCCGCCATTTAATGTCCTTATTCCTCCTCCAGTACGTCATCTGGCGTTTGGCGTAGTGCCAATTACCTTGTTCGATTTTATCGAGTAGCTGCGGCTTTGTAATTTTCTTCTGCAAATACAGCGCGAGATAGCGGTATTCGAGGCCGAGGACGTGCATGCGTTTATACGAGAGACCTGCCTTATGGAGACGTCTCGCTTCCTGAACCATCCCTTGCTTCATACGCTGCAAAAGGCGTTTATGGATTCTTGCTCGCAAAGTCTTGTCGTCTGGCTTGATGCCTATCCATTCGATGGCATAGGGAAGCGGCTTCGGCTTCACCGCAGGGACTTTGCCGAGCGCTTTCACGATCTCGATCGCGCGGACAAGACGGACGGGATTCTTCGAATCGATATCCTTTGCACGTCGCGGGTCGATTTTCTTCAACATGGCAAAAAGCTCAGCGGCGGATTTCTTCTGCAGCTGCGCGCGAAGCTTGGGGTTTGCCGGAACATCCGGAAGCACGACGCGGCCGAGAAGCGCATCGATATAAAACCCCGTGCCGCCGCAGATGATAGGGAGTTTGCCGCGGCTTAAGATATCGTCGATTGCTTTGCGACCGTGCCGTAGAAAATCATTCGCCGTGAATATTTTCTTGGGGCTCGTAACATCAAGCAGATGATGGGGGATGCCTCGCATCTCCTTTTTGGTTATCTTGCCCGTACCGATATCGAGGCCCTTATACACCTGCCGCGAATCCGCCGAAATAACCTCAGCGCCCGTAAAATCGTCCCATCTACGTCGTTGCGGGGCCCCTACGCCGCTCTCGTCGTACGATTTGTACGCCTCAAGCGCCGCCTTCCCCACGCCTCGTATCCGGAAACGATTTTTCGCGCGCTTACTGATCTCCAGCGCCATCTGCACCGCGAGGGCGCTTTTGCCTGAAGCGGTGGGGCCGACTATGACGAGGATCTTCTGCTTCACCGTATCACTCTACTCATATTCCATAAAAAAGAAATGCCAGCGCCAAGTAGGACGCCGGCACAATTCGTTGCGATATTCACACCGTAACTTGGTTCTCCGCGATTTCGCGCTCGACCCGCTCTACCGCGTCGGACGGCCATTTGCCGAGCTGTTGGAACGCGTACGTCATGTCGAGCAGGTTGTAGTTCGCATGGACCGACCGGAAACCGAGCTTCACCATGTTCCCGAGGCCGCCTTGCTGACGGTCGACGAAGACCATGGCATCGACTTCCGTTGGCATAAAGCCGTCTTCGACGAGATGCTCGAGTGCCGTTTCCTTGCTACCGCTGTCGGTCACGACATTGTCGAACAGGAAGTCGCGGAAAAGTGACGGTTCGTCCGTCCGCGCGACCCATTTAGTATGTGCCCCATGCTTCTTGAGTTCGGAGCGCATGATCGCGTGACAGGCGCCCCTGCCGGTGATCTTCTCAAACTCGTCGACCATCGAGACCGCAGGCGTCCAGCCATGTGCGACATGCGGGATGCCGATGAATCTCGGCCGCCGCCTATCATCATCAGTATCCATGATCGTCCTCGTATCGGTGAGGATCTTTCTGCACGCGAGTTTGAGGAACTCCGGGTTTTCTGTCGCGTCCTGCCTGCCTTTGACATAGATATGCGACGTCTTTCCGGATGCAAGCTTTTTCGGCTTCTCGAACCATTCGATGAAGCCGACCACAGCGGCAAGCTCCATAACCTGCAGATCGAACATATCGAATGTGCGACCCGAAGGAACTTTCAGTTGAGGCATGTGTCCTCCTTTACGTTTGTGACCTTCTTGACCGGACGCAGGATACCGCGGAAAAGAAACATTGAAAAGCCGCGTGGTTTCCTGTAGGGTTGCGACTGGCAACAGTTCGTTGTCGCAACGAGAAGGATATACCGATGGAAAATCGGCTCATTCCAGCAGACAGAAGCGTCATCGTCGCGCTCGATGTTTTGACAAACACTGAATCGGCCAAGGTGGTCCGAGCGACTAGGGATGTTCCTGGTATCGGCGGCTACAAGGTTGGGTTCGGTCTTGCCCTTGACGGCCTCGGCTACTCAGTAAACACAGTGCGACGTACGCACGGTGAGAAGACTGTTGTCATCTATGACCAACAGAAAGCAGGCACTGACATTCCAGAGACCGGGGCTCTTTTCGCTAAGATTGTCAAAGAATCCGGCTGTGATGCCGTGATTCTTTTCCCGCTCGCAGGTCCTGCGACGCAGCACGATTGGACGAAGTGCTGTCAGGATGAAGGTCTTCGGGTCATCATCGGGCTGGCGATGACGCATAATAAGTTCTTCGTGAGCGAAGGCGGCTATATCGCCGACGATGCTCCGGAACGGGCTTTCAAACTCGCGTGTGCGCAGGGCGTGACAGATTTCGTCGTTCCTGGAACGAAGCTCCATTGGGTCACGAAGTTGCGCGGCGTCCTCATTAATGAGCTTGGTGATGGTAATTTTGCACTCTATGCGCCTGGCTTCGTCACGCAAGGCGGCGACGTCAGTGAGTGCGGTAAGGCTGCAGGACCGTGTTTTCACGCGATTGTGGGAAGTGCCATCTACAAGCAGCCCGATCGCGAAGAAATGCGCACCGCAGCGATGCGAGCCACAAGTAAGCTCGTGTCCTGAACCTGTCGTTCTCGATCTTTACCTTAAGCGCCCGCCTCGGAATGAGGTGGGCGTTTTCTTTGTGCCGGAGGAGAGACTCGAACTCTCAAGGGGTTGCCCCCGCACGATTTTGAGTCGTGTGCGTATACCATTCCGCCACTCCGGCAGCTTAAACAGTGTACATCCTGGCTTCCGTACCCGAAAACCTGAGGTGGTATAATGCCGCACATGGACGATATTTCCAAGAAAGCGTACTTCAGCGATTCGATCTATTGGGTGGAAGTCGACCGGATAAAGCCTAACCCGTTCCAGCCCCGCAAGGAATTCGACGAGGCGGCACTGACATCTCTCGCCGAATCCATCCGCTCCTACGGCGTCCTTCAGCCGCTGACGGTGACCCGCAAAGAGACCGAGATACCGGGCGAAGGCATCCGCGTCGAATACGAGCTCATCGCCGGAGAGCGACGCTTGCGCGCTTCGAAGCTCGCAGGCCTCTTCCAGGTGCCGGTGGTCATCCGTCGCGCCGAGGATTCCGATCAGATGAAGCTCGAGATCGCGATTATCGAGAACCTCCAGCGCGAGGACCTCAATGCCGTCGATCGCGCGAAAGCGTTCAAGCAGCTCACGGATCAATTCGGCTTGAAGCATCACGAGATCGGGAAGAAGGTCGGCAAGAGCCGGGAATACGTCTCGAACTCTTTGCGCATCCTCGTGCTGCCGCAATTCATGCAGGATGCCGTCGTCGCGGGCGAGATCACGGAAGGGCACACGCGGCCGCTTCTCATGCTGATGGATAAGCCTGCGGAGCAGAAGACGCTTTTCGAGGAGATAAAGCTGAAGCGTCTCAATGTGCGCGATACGGAGCAGCTCGCGCGACGCATCGCGGTGGATAAATCGCGCAAAGGCGACCTTACGCCGGAACTGCTCTTGCTGGAGCGTGAGCTTTCCGATTCCCTCGGCACGCGCGTGCGCATCGAGAAGAAAGAGCAGGGCGGCAAGATGATAGTCGAATTCTTCACCGTCGAGGATCTCGCGCACATCAGGAAGATGCTCGGGCAGCGAGAGGAGAAGGCCGAAGAGAAGCCAGCTGATATGCCGCCGCTCACTCCTGCGGAAGCCATGCAGGAAGCGACTCCGCCCGAAATCGCGGTGGAGGCCATCCCGCCAGCGCCGGAGGAACCAGCGGTGGACGATCTCTACTCAGCCCGCAATTTTACGGTTTGACAGCCTGACAAATTCTTGTACGATGAATCTGGTTGTTTAGATGCAAAGAAGAGGAGGGAGTGCGCATGTCCGACTGGAGTTTGCTGCTCGTCATGCTTCTTTCCGCCCGTACACCATTGCTCTTTCTCACTTGTCTGGTAGTAGTGGCGATAGTTGGAGGGAGCAACGCGCTTAACAACGCGCGTCCCGCTATCAATTTGGGATTCGCTTACATACTTCTTACTATTGTGACCTTGGATGTCACGTGTGTTCTCGGATTGTTCTTCCATAGTCATTTTGGTGGATAGAGGTTGAATCTACGGTGGCAGAGCTCACCGACAGATCGCGTTCTAAGCAATACTGTATAGCAATTAGAATTCAGAGCCTCGCGCAAATTATCGCGCGAGGCTCTTATTTTTTATGCTCCGCCGCGAGCGCCTGGCGGATCATCTTCTTGGCAAGCGTCGTTTTCGCCATGTCGTGCCATTTGCGCGTCGGCTTGCCGGAGGACTTCGTGATGATCTCGACGATATCCCCGTTGCGCAGCGCAGTGTCCAGGGAAACCATCTTGCCGTTCACTTTCGCGCCCGACATCTTGTTGGCGATCTCGGAGTGGATGGCGTAGGCGAAATCGATCGGCGTGGCGCCGAGCGGCAGATCGATGACATCTGCCTTCGGCGTGAAGACGAACACGCGATGTGTGAAGAAATCCGATTTGAGCGATTCGAGGTATTTCTCGGATTCGTGGTCGTCTGCATGCGCGTGCGCGAGCTGCTTCACCCACTGCGGGACGTTGCCGTTCTTCGGGACATCCGCAGCTGCCGGCGCCTGAACCGTCTTTCGTCCGAGCGGGATGAACTGCCGTATCCAATCGAGGCCGCCGCCGCGCGTGCCTTCCACATATCCGAGCACTTCCTTGTAGGTGAGGTGCGAGGCGATGCCGTACTGCGCTTCGCGATGCTGCGCCTCGGTGCGGATCTGGATCTCCATGGCACCGCCGTCACCGGTGTACACGGTCGTATGTATCGATTGATAGCCGTTGGGTTTGGGGAAGGCGATGTAATCCTTGATCTTCCCTGGGACCGGACGCCAATGCTTATGGACGACGCCGAGCGCACTGTAGCAATCGGCCACCGTGGGCACTATGAGGCGCAGCGCGAGGATGTCGTAGATCTTCGTGATGTCCCAATCCTTGCGCTCCAGCTTGCGGAAGAGGCTATAGACGCCTTTCACGCGCGCATCGGCGCGGAAATCCCGGATGCCCGCTGCGGCGAGCTCGCGTTTCGCATCTTTTTCCAGCTTATCGAGGCGCTTCTCGTTCTCATTCTTGCGCTCTTTGAGAAGTTCGAGCGTCTTCTCGTATTCATCAGGGTATGCGTAAGGGAACGCAGCGTCCTCGAGCTGGGTCTTTACGAGGCTCATGCCGAGCCTGTCGGCGATGGGCGCGTAGATCTCGAGCGTCTCCATGGCGATGCGCTCGCGCTTCGCTTCAGGAACGTGTTCGAGCGTCTGCGCGTTATGCAGGCGATCCATCAGCTTGATGATGAGGACGCGGATGTCTTCGGCCGTCGCGGCGAAGAGTTTGCGCAGCGATTCCGTATGGCGTTCCATGCCGCGGTATTTGAGCGCGCCGAGCTTCGTCACGCCGCGCACGAGAAGCAATACATCGGGCCCGAATTCCTGTTCGATCGTCGCCTCGGAGACATGCACATCCTCGACGGTGTCATGGAGGAGCCCAGCGGCGATGGTCTGCGCATCCATGCCGATCTCCGCGATGGAGAAACCGACCTGTGCGATGTGGATGAAATACGGCTCGCCCGAATAGCGCTTCTGGGGCTCGTGCGCCTTCTCGGCGAATTCATACGCCTTGGTGACGAGGGCGACGTCTTTCTCGTCCTTGCTCTGCATGACCGCCATGATGTCGCTGAGGGGTTTGACGGGGGTCATCTGACGTATCATACTCCCGACCAGCGTTCCGGTACAACCGTGGAGGAAGCGATGCGACACATTACTCGGCGTATCTATGATCAGAATCCCGATGAGATCGAGCGTGAGCGGGGACTGATGCTTATCGGCGAATGGCTCGAGGCGCGTAAGACGCTCGAACTCCGGCCGCCTGATTCGGCCGCGAAGGATGCGTCAGTCATCTGCCCGACATGCCGCCTGCCTTTTGTCGCCGATCGCATGTGCTCGGGGACTAACTACCAAGAGCACTGTCTGGAGATCAGGATCGTCTCCTGATGCTGACGAAGGAATGTCGAGAGCGGCGCAGCGATGCGCCGCTCTTTTTTCATGTTGCGTATCGGCGCAGAAGTCCTACACTTGCGACAGGATAGCTGAAAAGGAGGAATCCATGCTGAAGAAAGCGATCCTGGGCATGACGATGCTGGTGTTCGCGGCGACGAGCATGCCGACGCAGGCGTACGCGCATGGAGCGAATCTCGGACCGCAGGTGGAAACCTGGCTGGCGAAGTTCAACGATTCGAATACCTATTACGTCGTTTTCGACAACGGCCTCATCGCCAACGGCGGGAGGTTCACCCGTCAGGTAACGGCGTACCTTGACAAGGGCTCCGTCATCCTCTGGCACTGCGGCTTACCTGCACGATTCAACATCAAGGCCGACACTGTCCTCTTGCTGCGCGGTATGCCTGTGCAGTATCTGGAGGAAGGCCGCGAGCTGATCGAAGGCCAGTACAAGACCCAATGCCAGACTGATAAATACCCTGGCAGCGTGCGGGCCAATCTCTAGTGACAGCCGCGCAGCACTCACTCACGGGCGCACGCGAAAGCGTGCGCCTATTTCTTTGCACCCGCGAGTTTGTGTGGATTGTGATTCGGGCAAGTTTTATTTGAACAGCGCTCGGGGATAGTCTTGGTTCCCTCCATCATCAGGCTTCCGCATTCCTTGCAGAGCTTGCCGGTCGGGCGGGCCTTGATCGCGTTCTTGCAGTCGGGATAATTCGAGCACGAGAAGAAGATGCCGAATCGTCCACGCCGCTCAACCATCTCTCCTTTTCCGCAGGTCGGGCAGGTGACGCCGGTCTTGCCTTTGGCCTCTTCGATAGGATCTTTTTTCACGAATTTGCATTTAGGATATGTCGAGCAGGCGATGAATCGGCCGAAACGGCCTTCGCGTTCGATGAGTTTATTGCCGCACTTCGGGCACGGCTCTTCGAGCTCCTTGGGCGGCGCTATCTCCGAACCGTCTTCCTTGCGCGCCCCGAGGCATTCCGGGAAACGGGCGCAGCTCATGAAGCGGCCGGTCTTCGAGAGCTTGTAGACCATCTCGTTGCCGCAGAGCGGGCAGGGGAATTCCGCCGGAGCGGGCCCCATATTAGTGAGCTTGGCGATCTTGTTCTTCGACTTCACCGCTTTGCTGAACGGCGTATAGAAATCCTTGAGCGTCTTCTCGTAGCCGCGCTTTCCTTCGGCGATCTCGTCGAGTTCGTCTTCCATCTCCGCGGTGAATGTATCAGAAATATACTCTCCGAAATGCTCCTCAATGAATGACGAGACGACGTCTCCCGTATGCGTCGGGATGAGCGTGCGTCCCTGCTTCTCGACATACATACGGGTCTCGAGCGTGCGGATGATGGATGCGTAGGTGGATGGGCGTCCGATGCCGCGTTTCTCGAGTTCTTTGACGAGTCCGGCTTCGGAATAGCGCGCCGGCGGCTGCGTCTCTTTCTCTTCCGTATGCGCTTCGACGAGCGCGAGCGCTTCCTCTGCTGCGACCTTCGGCAGTTCGACGTCTTCGCCGCGCGCTCCCGGATCGGCCTTGAGCCAGCCGTCGAAGATGACGCGCGAACCGTTGGCAGAGAAGGCGGGAATGGTGTGTTCCTTCACGTTGGTGACGATTTTCGTGCGCAGGACCTTCGCGTCCGTCATCTGGCTCGCGAGCGTGCGGGCGCGGATGAGGTCATAGAGTTTCTTCTGATCGTCGACGGTGCCGGCAGTACGCTTCGCGGAATCGGTCGGCCGGATGGCTTCGTGCGCTTCCTGCGCCGATTTGCTCTTCGTCTTATAGACACGCGATTCCGCATAATTCGCGCCGAATTCCTTCTCGATGACCGCAAGCATGTCCGTCACGGCGTCTTTGGAGAGATTCGTGGAATCCGTACGCATGTAGGTGATGTGTCCCGATTCGTAGAGTTTCTGCGCGGCGCGCATGGTCCGGGATGGGGAGAAGCCGAGGCGTGTGGATGCGACCTGCTGCAGGGTGGATGTGGTGAACGGCGCGCGCGGGGTGCGGGCCTGCTCGCTCTCTTCGACTTTCTCGACGTGCCATGAGCCCGACTGCGTGGCTTCGTAGATTCTCTTAGCCTCAACCTCATCGCGCGGCTCCTCGGCGCAGATGACGGTGAACTGCTCGCCTTTTGTAGTTTTCACATCAGCGGAGAGCACCCAGAATTTCTCCGGGATGAACGCGCGGATCTCCCGCTCGCGTTCCATGAGGATGCGCAGCGCGGGGCTCTGGACGCGGCCGGCTGAAAGACCGTAGCGGACTTTCTTCCATACCAATCCGGAGAGGTCGTACCCGAAGAGCCTGTCGAGGACGCGGCGTGCTTCCTGTGCCCGCACCAATTCCTCGTCGATGCCGCGCGGATGCGCGAGCGCTTCCTGCACGGCTTTCTCGGTGATCTCATGGAAGACGATGCGCTTCGGCTTCTTCAATTTCATCGCCTGCGCGAGATGCCACGCGATGGCTTCGCCCTCCCGGTCCGGGTCGGTCGCGAGGATGACTTCGGTAGCACCCTTCGCCGCTTCATGGAGCTGCGACAAGACGGCCTCTTTCTCTTTCACGATCATATAGCGCGGCACGAAGCCGCCCTCGATATCGACGGCGTCCTTGTTGCTTTTCGGCAGATCGCGGATGTGTCCGACGGAAGCGCGCACGGTAAAACCCGAACCCAGGTACTTCTCGATCGTCTTCGCTTTCGCCGGAGATTCGACTATGACCAATTTCATACATTTATATTGTGCGAGGCACAGGGACAATAAATACACTACAAGCCTACCACATGTCAATCTCCGCGCTTTTCTTCGTCCGCGTGGAGTGTCCACCATCGCCTCAGTGCCCTGCGTTTTTTCATGCGTGTTACGATGCACGTACATGTGCGGGATCATCGGTGTCGTCACTACGAAAACTCCCGCGGTCCTCGACCTCCATGAATGCCTCGTCGCCTTGCAGCACCGCGGCCAGGACGCGGCGGGAATGGTGACGCTCGACAAGGATTTCTTCCACGAGAAGCGCGGCGAAGGACTGGTGCGCGAAGTCTTCACGAGCGAGGACATGCAGCGCCTCAAAGGCAACGCGGGACTCGGGCATGTGCGCTATCGCACGGCCGGGCCGCTTTCGATCGAATCGACGCAGCCGTTCTTCTCGAGCGCGCCGTACGGAATGTATCTCGTCCACAACGGGAATCTGACGAACACGGAAGAATTGCGTTCGTTCGTCACGAAGAGACTGCGGCGCTACCTCCGCTCTTCTTCCGACTCGGAGATATTGTTGCGGGTATTCGCGCATGAGGTAGAAGAGACGCTGCGGAAATCCCCGAAGGCTTCATCCGTGCGCTCCGTCCTTCAGGCCGTGGGGAAGACGATGGACAAGCTGCACGGCGCGTACGCCTGCATCGTGCTTATCGACGGCGTCGGGCTCCTCGCGTTCCGCGACCCGCATGGCATCCGTCCCTTGGTCCTCGGCTCGCGCGGGAAAGGCCCGAAGCGCGATTGGGCATTCGCATCGGAGACGGCCGCATTCCCGGCTGCGGATTTCGAGACCGAACGCGACCTGAACCCCGGCGAAGCCGTTCTCGTCGATCTCAAAGGCAAGGTTCATTCGTTTCAGGCGCGCAAGGGCGAGCTCAATCCATGCATCTTCGAGTACATCTACACCGCGCGGCCGGATTCCATCATGAACGGCATCTCCGTGTATAAGGCGCGACTGCGTCTCGGCCGGCTGCTGGGCAAACGCATCCTTGAGGTGGGCGTGGAACTCGATGTCGTCATCCCGGTACCGGATTCCGCGCGCCCAGAAGCCTTGGAGATCGCACATGAATTGGACATCCCGCACCGTGAAGGCTTGGTGCGCAACCGCTACGTGGGAAGGACGTTCATCATGCCGGATCAGACGATGCGCGTCGCATCCGTGCGACGCAAGATGAGCGCGATGCCGCTGGAGTTCGAAGGCAAGCGCGTGCTTCTCGTCGACGATTCGATCGTGCGCGGCACGACCATCACGAAGATCATCAGGATGTGTCGCGAGGCAGGAGCGCGCGAAGTGCATGTCGCATCCGCTGCTCCCCCCGTGAAGTTCCAGAACGTCTACGGCGTCGACATTCCGACGCGCCGCGAGCTCATCTCGCATGGTCGCACTGTAGAACAAGTCAGGAAGGCTATCGGCGCGGACGGCCTCTACTATCAGACCATCGGAGACATGATCGAGGCGGCGCGTGCGGGCAATCCGGACATCACCCGGTTCGAGGATTCGGTATTCACGGGCGATTACGTGACGGGGGACGTGAAAACAGCGTATCTGCGCGAACTCGAGAACCATAACCATCATGGGTAAGAAGGTGCTGGTCATCGGGGGCGGCGGCAGAGAGCATGCGCTCGCATGGAAGCTCGCGCAGTCGCCTATGGTGGAGAGCGTCTATGTCGCCCCGGGGAATGCGGGGACGGCGCGCGAAGCGAAGACGGCGAACGTCGCTATCAAAGTGGACGATATACAACGGCTGCTCGCATGGACGAGAGAAAACAAACCGGATCTTACGATCGTCGGACATGAAAACTCCCTCGCCGCTGGCGTTGTCGATGCATTCAATGAGAATCATTTCCGTATTCTTGGTCCGAGTCGAGCGGCGGCGCAGCTGGAGTCTTCGAAGGTATTCACGAAGGAATTCCTGAAACGGCATGCGATTCCGACGGCAGCATATGAGGTATATACGGATATCGATGCCGCAATCGGATATCTGCGGTCACACACGATGCCGGTCGTTTTGAAGGCGGACGGATTAGGCAGAGGCAAAGGGGTTCTCGTAGCACGAACGTTGGAAGAAGCGATCTCGTTCGCACGCGAATGCCTTTCCGGGACTCTGCTCGGTGAGTCAGGAAGACGTATCGTGATCGAAGAGTTCATGGATGGCGAGGAGGCGACATGTATGTGCGTCGTTGACGGTACGAATTTTATCGCGCTTCCTTTTTCTCAAGATCACAAGCGTGTATTCGATGGAGACCAAGGACCGAATACGGGCGGCATGGGCGCGTACTCACCGGTACCTATCGTAACGGCCGATGTCGAGAAGGCAATCGTTGAAAAGATAGTTCAGCCCACCATTGCAGGCATGCGACAGGAAGGAACGCCGTTTACTGGTTTTCTATATGCGGGGCTCATGATCAAAGATGGCGTTCCGAAAGTCGTTGAATTCAATGTACGTCTCGGCGATCCTGAAGCACAGGTCATCATGATGCGTCTGAAAAGCGATCTCGTAGAACTCATCGAGAAAGCACTCGACGGAAAACTCGCGGAATCGAAAATGGAAGTCGATGAGCGCGCGGCGCTCTGCGTCGTCATGGCTTCAGGCGGGTATCCGGGAGAATATGCCACAGGGGAAGAAATAACCGGTATCGAAGAAGTGGAGAAACTCGGCGCGAAAGTCTTCCATGCAGGTACGAAAGAAGCCGATGGAAAGCTTGTCACGAGCGGCGGGAGGGTGCTCGGCGTCACGGCATTAGGAGATTCGATCGTGGATGCGCAGAAGAACGCATACGACGCCGTTGCCAAGATCCATTTCGATAATGCGCATTTCCGCAAAGACATCGGCCGTCGCGCTATCCGAAAGGAAACGATATAAAAAAACCGGCCAGCGCTGTGCGCTGGCCGGAGCATCCGTTGCGCGACCTCACTTCCGATGTTCGGGAAGCAGGCAGCGGCCGTCAGGGTCATCGGGATCGACACGGGCGAACGAGCATCGTCTGCCGTCCGGATAATGTGCGGTGCAGGCGAAACGTTCGTGCGCGAGCCGTTGGATCGGTACCGTCGGTCGTACATCCATAGCATCGGACTCCTCGGATCCCGCTGGGGGCTTCTCTTTCTCGATCTGCTCCCCGTTTTCGCAGATGGTCATTTCCTAATAACCTCCGTTTTAACAAGGAACACGCCGTTCCTATCCCCACTCTACGTATCCTCGGGGGAAAGTAAAGCGGACGGATTTGCATGAAAAAAACCGGCGCGATCGCTCGCGCCGGCTACGTCATTTCCGCTTCTTCGCTCTCTCTTCGTCCTGATGTTCTTCGCAGTATAGGGAGCCCGGTTTGGGACGGATCGGGCAATGTTTCGGTTGCCCGAACACTCTGTCTATCTCCTTGCGACAGCTGGTGCGGTCGTCGGTCAGTTGCCGCGAAGTTTCTTCGGGGCGGGATACGGGCGGTTCTGGCTCGTAGGTGCCGCGCGAACCGGATCTTTTCCCCGGCGGATTCCAGTTATTAGGCGATTTTCTCGGCATTTCCAAGACCCTCTTAGAAGTAGTGCGGTATGGACACGGACGTCCGTATTCACCCTAGCGCAGACGGACTGCGGGCGCAAACGTCTCGGGAACTCGCGCTCATGCGGAGCGGACGAGACCGAATTCCTCCTTGATGAGGCCTTTGATCTCCATAGTCGAGAGGAGGATATTCGCATCGGAGATCGGGAGTTCGAGCGCCGCAAGCAGTTCGTCGCGCGAACAGGGCTCGGAAATGACATCGAGCACGCGAGTCTCGTCGAACGAGAGATCGCTCCGATCGATGTGGGACTTCGTAAGTCCCACATCGAGGCCGAGCACGCGGAGGATATCGGCTGGTTCCGTGACCGGCGTCGCGCCGAGTTTCAGGAATTGGTGCGTCCCACGCGACGCTTCGCTGAAAATCGAACCGGGGACGACGAGGAGTTCACGATTGTATTCAGTCGCGAGGCGCGCGGTGATGAGCGAGCCTGAGCGTTCTTTCGCTTCGATGACGAGCGTCGCCTTGCACATGCCGGCCATGATGCGGTTGCGCTGCGGGAACGTGTAATCGGCTGCTTTCTGGTCAGAGTCGAATTCGGAAAGATGCGCGCCGCCAGCTTTCAATATTTCTTTCGCGAGATTCACATTGGCGCGCGGGTACATCACGTCCCAATTCAATCCCGACCCCGGCACCGCTACACAGGGGAGTCCTGTGTTGAGGGCGGCTTTGTGTGCGTATGCATCGATGCCGTAGGCGAGGCCGGAGACGATGACGACCGGATATCCACGAAGTCCTTCGATCAGATAGTCGCACACCTGTCGCCCATAGACTGTTGCCGCGCGTGAGCCGACGACCGCGAGCCATGCGTGATCGAAGGAAGGAAGTTCGCCGCGTATAAAAAGCTGTTTCGGCGGGTCGGGAATCTCGCCAAGAAGCGGCGGGAACTCTTCCAAAGAGAGCTGTTTGAGCTCGTCCTTCATGGTGCTATTATCACATGACAGTTCGTAGTACGTAGTACGTAGTTCGTAGTATAAGGCTCAGGAGTCGACTACGTTCTACGTTCTATAAACTACGTACTATTTCTATGTTGGACATCAAGTTCATCCGCGAGAACAAGGATATCGTCGCCATGGGTGCGAAGAAGAAGCATATCGATGTCGACATCGACAAGCTCATCGAGTTGGATGACAAGCGCAAGGAACTGCAACAACAGATCGATGAGAAGCGCGCCGAGCAGAATAACGCCTCGGATGCGATCGTTTCCGCTAAGGACCCGACCGAGAAGCAGGCGCTCATCGAGCGGATGACGGAGGTCAAGAAGACGATGCAGATCCTCGAAGAGCAGCTCGGGGAGATACTGAAGGAATGGCGCAACTTGATGGTGCGCGTCCCGAACGTCCCAGACATCTCCGTCCCGGAAGGCGATTCCGATGCCGACAATAAGGAAGTGAAAACGTGGGGTGAGATCCCGACCTTCTCATTCGAGCCCAGGAGCGCGGCGGAGCTGCTTGCCATGCATGACATGGTGGATATCGAACGCGGCGCCAAAGTCGCGGGGTTTCGCGGCTATTTCCTCAAGAACGACGGCGCGCGATTGGTGTGGGCGCTGGAGCGCTTCGTACAGGATCGATTCATGAACCGCGAAGGATTCCAGCCGATGATCGTCCCCTCGATGGTGCGAAGAGAGCCGTTCGTCGGGACCGGATATCTCCCGCAGAGCGAAGAGGATCTCTATAAGACGCAGGACGGCGATTATCTCACCGGTACCGCGGAAGTCGCGACGATGGGGTATTTCATGGACGAGATCATCGATAAGAAGCAGCTGCCGCTCAAATATTTCGCATTCTCACCATGCTTCCGACGCGAAGCCGGCTCGCATGGCAAAGACGAGAAGGGAATCTTCCGCGTGCACGAATTCATCAAATACGAGCAGGTGGTGCTCTGCATCGCCAATCACGAGGAGAGCGTGAAGCATCACGAGGAACTCACGGAAAATTCGGAGAAACTCCTACAGGAACTCAACCTCGCGTATCACGTCGTCCTCAACTGTGGCGGGGATATCGGACTGGGCCAGGTGAAGAAGTACGACATCGAAGCGTGGATGCCCTCCGAGAAGCGCTATCGCGAGACGCACTCATCGTCCTATTTCCATGATTTCCAGACGCGCCGCCTCAACATCCGCTATCGTGATGAGGATGGGACGCTGAAATTCGTCCACTCGCTCAACAACACCGCGCTCGCCATGCCGCGCATCCTCGCTCAGATAGTGGAGAACAATCAGAATGAAGACGGTTCTATCACCGTGCCGGAGGTGCTCCGGGGCTATTTGGGGAAGGATGTCATCTCAACCTCGAAAAAATAACATCATCGACCTCAAGAAGGCCGCTGCGAAGCGCGAAGAGAGGCGTTGGTCCGCACCCGTGCCGAAACCGTCGCGGCCGTCTCCGCTTTCCAAACCGCAGCGCTTGCGCGCACGTCGCCGCAAGATGCGCCTCGTCATGTTCAGCATATGCCTCCTGTGCAGCGCGGGACTCGTCGGCGGGCTCGGTTTCGTCTCTCACATGGAACGATTCGCCATCACAGACATCAAAGTCGACGGTGCGCAGCAGCTCTCGGCGAATGCGCTCACCGCCGCCGTGCAATCCGGACTCTCCGACAACATCTTCAGGATCTTCTCCAAGGCGAACATGTTCATCTATCCGCGCACGCAGATAGAAGAAGAGCTTGCGGGCCGATTCCCGCGCATCAAGGATGTGGAACTCTCGCGGCCGGGGCTTCTCGCGCAGGCGGTCGTCGTCACCGTCCAGGAACGGCAGCCGTATGCGAAATGGTGTGCGGATTCGATGTGCTATTTTCTCGATGCCGGCGGATTCATCTTCGCTGAAGCTGATGCATCGGCGCCGACAACATCATACGTATTCAACATGGGTCTCATCCCGAAGCAGGGCCCTATCGGCCAGACATTCCTGCATGGTCGCCTGATCGGCATCGTGCATTTCCTCGAACTCCTCGCGGCGGCCGGATACGAGCCGCAGGGAATCCGAGTGGAGAATGAGAAAGATTTCTCGGTGTCGCTTACGGACGGGCCGACTCTGATGGTGCCGTTCGATGCGGATGGAGAGAAGGTCGTGCATGACCTGCAGCTCGCGCTCGAAGCGGATTCCGTACGCGACCGCGGCGCGGAATTGGAATACGTCGACCTGCGGTTCGGCAATCGCGTGTATTACAAGTTCAAGGGGGAATGACGAAAAAAGAAAACGACCTCATGAGGTAGAGCGGGGAGCCCTATCTGACAAGGTCGAGTCTTAGCGCCGACTGCTTAGTTGGCAGTTCTCATCGGGAATAGCCGCGAGAGGAACGATTGGAACACATGCATCAGTTCCCGCAGTTCTCTGAGCATGCGTCGAAAAGAAACATCGGAGAACTCCTCCTCGGACGGGAAGAAATCCTCCTGATATTGATGAACAGCCTCTTCCGCCGGCACCGTTGGCGGCAATTTCGGCAGTGATTTGCAGTCGAAATTGAGCTGTGCCTCGTAATCGTAAGGGAACGACATGGCATTTCCTCCGCTTTTTTGCCGCGCCTGCGCGGGCTTCTGCGGCAATACTGCTTCAAACCCTGCCGAAGCGCAAGTGTAGAAAGTGCCCGGCGGAAAGCCCGCCGGGCACGAGGAAGCGTTAGCGCGCTTCAAGATAAGAAAGGTTGCCTTCGCGACAGCGGATAAGATGCACGACGACCGACGGTCGGAATGCGATCATGCTTATCACTCGGACGTCACCCTCCTCGTAGGAGCCGTCGTAACGCTGCTGCATTCTGGCATACCACCAGCCAGCCCTCCCCTCGTGAGCCGTACATGAGATGACCTCATAATCGCCGATGAGCGGAATCGCTTGTGCAGGTGGAGGCGAGAACGGTCCGATGCCTTCGCTTCGGAAATGTACCGTCGGAATGCACGCGGAGGTACGCGTTTCCATCGTTTGTCTCCTTTCGAACAACTCCTCTTAGTAGCGTACGACTTTTCTTACATACTTGCAAGCTTTGTGATACTGTGTCGTTATGCAAGGTTTTTGGCAGGGCTTACCGAAGCCTTTTTTCATACAGGCGCCGATGGAGGATGTGACTGATGCCGCGTTCCGGCGGCTCATCGTGCGCACCGGACGGCCTGATGTCATGTTCACCGAATTCACCTCGGCCGATGGGCTCGTGCTGGCCCCCGAAGCCGGACAGAAGGCTCTGCGCGCCAAGCTCATGTTCGACGAAGAAGAGCGGCCGATCGTCGCGCAGCTTTTTTCCGCGATTCCCGAGCGGATGGAAAAGGCAGCGGCAATAGTCGCGGATCTCGGTTTCGACGGCATCGATATCAATATGGGATGCCCGGATAAAGCGGTAGAAAAAAGCGGCTGCGGCGCGGATCTCATCAAGCATCCCGCTCTCGCACGCGAACTCATCCGCGCAGCGAAGCGTGGGGCAGCGTCCGCCGGCCGGCGGATTCCGGTCTCGGTCAAAACACGCATGGGCTACAACGCAGACGAGATGGATACATGGTTGCCAGCGCTTCTTGAGGAAGGAATCGCGAATCTCACCGTGCACCTGCGCACGCGCAAAGAGATGTCGGACGTACCGGCGCACTGGGACGCGATGGCGCGAGCGGTCGCGATCCGCGACAAGGTAAGCCCGCAGACGCTCATCAGCGGCAATGGCGATGTGAAAGATTTCGATGACGCGCGTGCAAAAGCGTTTGAGAGCGGCTGCGATGGCGTCATGCTCGGCCGCGCTATCTATGGAAATCCCTGGCTCTATGCGAAACGGGAAACGCTGCCGACGCCTGAAGAGCGCATCGAGGCTCTCGCGGAGCACATCAAAATCTTCGACGAGCTTCTCGGGGATACCTCGAACTACGCGACAATGAAAAAGCATTTCAAAGCATATATCTCAGGATGGGATCATGCGAAAGAACTTCGTGCGAAGCTGATGGAGACGAAGGATGCGCGCGATGCTTTGGCCATACTTCAAAATGCTATACTCCCGTCATGAAAGCGGCGCACCAGACTCTCTATAGAGCGTATCGGCCGCAGGATTTCGACGAAGTGCGCGGGCAGGCGCAGGTAACGGAAACACTCAAAGCTGCCATCAAAAACAAGAAGATAGCGCATGCCTATCTTTTCTCCGGCGGGCGCGGGACGGGAAAGACATCCGTCGCGCGCATCCTCGCGCGAGCGCTCGGCGTGACGGATAAGGATCTCTACGAGATCGATGCGGCGTCTAATACGGGAGTCGACAATATCCGCGAGCTGCGTGAAGGTGTGAATGTCGTGCCGTTCGAGAGCCCGTACAAGTTCTACATCATCGATGAGGCGCACATGCTCTCGAAAGCGGCGTTCAACGCGCTCTTGAAGACGCTCGAAGAGCCGCCTGCGCACGTGATCTTCGTCCTCGCGACGACGGAGCGCGAGAAGATCCCGGACACCATCCAGTCGCGCTGCGAGATCTACGCATTCAAACAGCCCACGCGCGAGATGCTTACCGGGATTGTCACGGACGTCGCGAAATCGGAAGGGTATTCATTGGAGAAATCTGCAGCGGAACTGATTGCACTTCTCGCCGAAGGATCGTTTCGCGACGCACTTTCCATATTACAGAAGGTCCTTTCCGTCTCGAAAGATAAAAAGATCGATATCGCCGAAGTGGAAACAGTCTCCGGTGCGCCGAAAGGGGAAATCGTGCGGCAGATCATGAAAGCCATCGCCGAGAAAGACGCTTCGACGGCGCTGAAAGCCATTGGTGTCGCGATGAAAGATAATCTCGATGCGCGGGTGCTGACGAAACTCCTCATCCACCGCATGCGCGTCGTCCTCCTGATGCGTTTCGCGCCAGATCTCGCCGAATCCTTCTCCCACGAGCTCTCCGAAGCCGACCTTGCGCTTGCCAAAGAGATATCGAAGAATCCCGGCGTCTCGTCGGAAACCCTCCGCATGCTCCTCGAAGCCTATTCGAATATGGCCTACGCCGCCGTGCCGCATCTGCCGCTGGAACTGGCGATCGTGGATATTGCCAATTCTACGAAAGCGTGATATAAAACAAATAGCGGCAATCAGCAAAGGGAGATTTCCAATGCTTGAAGTAATCACGTCGGCGGAATGCGCAGACTGCAAGGGAGCAGGCAAGGTGAGTCCGAAGGGGCGGTTTACGCGCCTCTTCCGGCTCATCCGGCTTTCGTGCGCTCATTGCGACGGGCTGGGCTACCGAACGGTTACCCATATTGTTCCCGAGAAACCTCGGACCGATCCGATTTTCGAGACTCCGCTGGAGAGAGTGGCGCCGCCTCGCCACTACAATGTTCACCCACCAGGGCCGACGCATCACTAGAGCCCCGAAATCGAGAAGAAAGCCCGAGGCATTCGTGCCTCGGGCATCTTGTTTAATAGGGTTCGTTCCCGCATGATATTGTGCGTAAGCTGCCGGATCGTCTAATGGTAGGACATGAGCCTTTGAAGCTCAGTATCTTGGTTCGAATCCAAGTCCGGCAAAATATGATACGGTATTCTCAGTTCGACATAGGAAATACGGAGAATGATCATGAAAGCCCGGATGGAACTACCCAGACGGATGCGGGTATTCCGATCATGTAAAGGCAACGCAGCGTGGATTGAAAGGACTGGAGGCTATCGTGCCGAAGGCGAAATTCTCGAGATAGGCCCGATGGTAGCTAAGATATTCGATCTTCGCGATTACCTCGCTATCCCGCTTGTGGGGCATAACGAAGGGCAATTCCTCCTCGTGGATGAGTTCGATGATCGGACAAAGGAACTCGTCCGCAAGTGGAGACCTCAATATCACGTCAGCTCCGACACGAAGAACCCCGCGTCTGCTCGGGCTGAGGAGAAGGCGGAAGAGATCACAGCGCATCCGGAGATCCTTCTCACGCAGTACGCCGCTAAACCGTACCTTCAGCTCGTCGTATCACGATGACAAGACCAGAGCACGACCGCAAGGCTGTGCTCTTTCTTTCCGTCCATCCTTCCGCAACCGCGGGATTCATAGGAAAATCAGGAAATTCTGCTATAGTTGCGCAGCCAGAAAAGGTCGCTGCTCTATCAGAACAAACAAACCCACCATGACCGACGAAACAACGACGCCTGCGACACCGACGCCTGACGCTCCTGCAACGCCAGCAGCCGAAGCTCCGGCAGCAACGCCAGCAGCTCCTGCGACCGCGACTACAGTCGCGTAAAGAAAACCGCCGGCTTCCGCCGGCTTTTCTTTTTGCGTCCTGTAAAAAAAGACCGCCGCATGGCGGTCTTTGATGTTGTCCGTTCCGCTCACCCATACGGGCAAAGCTCCCCGAGGCTTGCAAAGTGTGGTAGGGTGTGTCGTTATGTCAAAAGATGAAACGATCGTCCGGTTCCAGGACGTCTCTCATGAGTTCGGGCCGCGAAAACCGATCCTTGATGAGGCTTCTTTTTCCGTGCGCCGCGGATCGAAGATCACGCTCATGGGCCAGAACGGCGCCGGCAAGAGCACCATCTTCAAACTGATGACGGGGGCCATGCAGCCTGAGGGCGGCGAGATCCATAAGGCCGCGAAGCTCTCGATCGCGACCGCGCGGCAGGTCATCCCGCGCAACGAGATGGATCTCACGGTACGCGAATTCTTCCAGCAGATGTTCCCTGAGAAGGTGTACGACATCGATCCGCGCATCGACGAGGCGCTGGAAGTCGTGAATCTGAAAGGCCATGAGAAACTGCATGAAAGGACTATCAAGTCATTCTCCGGCGGACAGCAGGCGCGGCTTTTGCTTGCCTCTGCACTTATCCAGATTCCCGATCTTCTTCTTCTCGATGAACCGACGAACAATCTCGACAAAGCCGGCATCGCGCATCTCACCGACTTCCTCATCAACTACGACAAATCGGTCATCGTCATCTCCCACGACGCGGAATTCCTCAATTCGTTCACGCAGGGCGTCCTCTATCTCGACGTGCATACGCACAAGGTAGAGCAGTACATGGGCAACTACTCGAACGTGCTGCGCGATATCACGGCGCGCGTGGAGAAGGAGAATATGAAGAACGCGCAGCTCGAGAAGACGATCGCTGCGAGCAAGGAGAAGATGAACTTCTTCGCGCAGAAGGGAGGTAAGATGCGACTCGTCGCCAAGAAGATGCGCGACAAGATCGAGGAAGCCGAGGAGGATGTCGTGGATGTACGCAAGGAAGATAAGACCATCAGGAACTTCGCTATTCCTGTGCAGGAGGATATCAGCGGCGTCATCCTGAAGATCTCATCGTATACGACGCTCAAGGACCATAAACAGAAGAAGCACATGAAGAATCTGGAGCTCAAGAAAAATCAACATCTCTTACTGACGGGCCCCAACGGCATCGGCAAGAGTACGCTACTTGAAAGGATCGCGAATGGGAAGCTGAGCCCAGTAGGCGAATCTGCTGATTCGGGAGCAGAGATACAAAAGGGAGTTCGCATCGGCTATTACCGCCAGGATTTTTCAAACCTCGATTTCGAAGCAACAGTGCATCAGGAATTGGCGAAGGTGATGAAAATTGAAATTGAAGAGAAGCTGCGCGCGACCGTCGCGGGATTCCTTATCTCTCCCGAAATGATCCACGCGAAGATCGGGCACCTTTCCGAAGGACAGAAGGGGCTTGTCGCGCTTGCGCGGCTCGTGCTTTTACGCCCGGCACTTCTCATCCTGGATGAGCCGACGAATCACATGAACTTCCGCCATCTGCCGGTCATTGCCAAGGCGTTGGATCAATTCGAGGGCGCGATGATACTCGTCTCCCACGTTCCGGAGTTCGTAAAGCAGATCCGCATCGACGAGACTCTGGATCTGGCGAAGTAGGAGGATCGGCCTGCGCATAGAAGATCTTGTTTCTCCAGTGATATACCCCCACACCTATTTTTTTGAAATAGGTGTGGGGGTATACTTCGAGAGGTCCGTACAAGATTTCACATATGGTTTCTCCCATACGGTGGCTGAGCAGCCTCTCGGTCTCAAAGAAGTTCTACATCATCATCTGCAGCATGCTCTTCGTGCTGCTCTTCGGTCTGGGTAGTTTCTGGATGGCGATGACGACCATGTCGGCAATCCGCGCCTATGTCGCGGGAGAAGGGCTCTGGTCGAAGGCTCAGAAAGAAGCCACCATCAGCCTCGGGAGATACGCTATCTCGCATAGCGAATCCGATTACGAGGATTTCCTCCGTTTCCTCCGGGTGCCGCTGGGCGACAAACGAGCGCGACTGGAGCTCGAAAAGCAGTCTCCGGATCTCGCGCTCGCGCGGCAAGGATTTCTCGACGGCGAGAATCATCCCGATGACGTCAATCTCCTCATTTTCCTCTTCCGGAGATTCCGTCATGTGAGTTATCTCGACGCCGCGATACAGGTATGGATGAGGGGCGATGCGCAGATAGAACAGCTGATACGGATCGGGAGCGACATGCACGCGGTCATCACGGCTTCGGGCATGGCTGATGAGTCGGCATCTGCTGCGCTAGGCGCAGCACTCGTGCCCCTCATCCGGGAGAATGAAGCGCTCGACAGAAACCTGACGCTCCTTGAGAATGAATTCTCCGCGACATTGGGAGAGGGTTCACGGAGCATCGCGAGCATCTTGCTGACCCTGATGACCGCTCTCAGTGCGCTCTTCGGTGTGCTGGTGCTGTGCATCTACCTCGTCATCGCGCGCACGGTGACGGAAGTGGACGCTGCCAAGAGCGAGTTCGTCGCGATGGTCTCGCATCAACTGCGTACGCCGCTCACGCTCATCAAGTGGTCCGTCGAACGGCTGCGCAAATCCGATCTTTCCGTGCTCACGCCTCATGGACGGGACGACGTCGAGACGATGCATGCCGAGACGAAGCGTATGGCGGCATTCATAAGTGACATCCTGGATGCGTCACGCTTCGAGGCCGGGACGCTCATCATCCAGCCGTATGAACTCGATATCGTCGTTGCTGCGCGGACCGCCGTCGCGGAAGTGCTTCCCGCCGCCCGTGAGAAAGGGCTCACGATAGAGGAAGCCTATCCTGATTCCCTGATAACACCCGCCGATCCGACATTGCTGCAGGTGATCTTCGCGAATCTGCTATCGAATGCCATCAAATACACCCCGAAAGGCGGCGTAATCCGCCTCTCTCTCGCCACGCAACCTCAGGGCACGATCATCGTCGTTTCAGATACCGGTTTCGGCATTTCTACGGATGAACGGTCGAAAGTGTTCAGCAAGCTCTTCCGGGGCAAAAGCGCGACAAGGATCGATCCGGTGGGCACAGGCCTCGGACTCTATCTCGTGAAATCCATCCTTGCCGCGGCCGGCGGCTCGATCCGTTTCGAATCCGCGGAGGGTAAGGGCACGACGTTCTATATCACGCTGCCGAGGGAAGGCATGCGCTCGCGCAAAGGGAATATCCACCTCGCTTCTCCGCGTGCGGATCGATAGATGATACTATCGTTACTATGGCTACCGCATCGCCGAAGCTCCTCCTCATCGTCGAAGACGAAGCGCGCATGACGCGCATGCTGAAAGAGGCGCTCGAAGGCGAAGGATTCTCCGTCAAGGAGGCTGTCTCCGCGGAGAATGCGCTCATGCATGCGGAACAGGACCATCCGGATCTCATCCTGCTCGATATCATGCTTCCCGGACTCGATGGCATGGGCCTCTTGAAGCGGATGCGCCAAAGCGCATGGGGGAAGAAGATCCCGGTCATCATCCTTACGAATGTCTCTCCCGACGACGGGATCATGACAGGCGTCGTGCGTGATGAACCTTCGTATTACATCATCAAGGCGGATTCTTCCATGGACGACATCGTGTCTAAAGTCAAGATCGCACTGGGCATGCAGCCTATCCAAGCGGGATAGGAAGCGTCCCTTCAAGCGGCAAAAAAATCAAAATCCTAGCGACTTCAAAAAAGTCGCTAATTCCTGGCCCAATATCGGACGGTGTTCGCCTTCTTTGAGGCCGGAGAGCTGGATGTTCATGATACGAACTCGCTCGAGCGATGAGACGACGTAGCCCATCGCCGAACACATGCGGCGGATCTGATGTTTCTTGCCTTCGGTGAGCGTTATCCTGAATTTCTGCGCCCCGATGACATCCACCGTGCACGGCTTCGTCATGTAGCCTTCGATGTCGACGCCTTTCTCTATTTTTTCCTTGAAATTCTCCTTCAGCTCTTCTTTGACCGTCACGATGTATTCTTTTTCGTGGACATACTCGGGGTTGAGCAATTTATCCGTGATGCGGCCGTCGTCGGTGAGGATGATGAGTCCGGTCGAATCCTTATCCAACCGGCCGACAGGAAAGACGCCCACGAGCGGCACGCTCTGGCGTATGTCGCGTTCGTCTTCGTCGGGGGAATGCGTGATGATACCGGGCGGCTTGTTGTAGGCGAAGTAGCGGTGCTTCTTCACGCGAAAGCGCACCTGCACGTCGTCCTTCTCGTTCACCTTATCTCCCAGCACGGCTGTCTTCCCGTTGATGAGGACTTTCCCTTCGGAGATGAGGGTGTCTGCCTCCCGACGAGTGCAGAGATTCTTGTGCGCGAGGTACTTATTGATGCGCATCGGGTAAGTATCGGTCATGTACCGGCAGTATACGCGCTTTCGCCCGCGATGCGCCCTGTCGTCCAACAGAGCTGCAGGCTGTAGCCGCCGGACGGACGATTCACATCCAGGACATCGCCTACGAGATACAGATTCGAAATGAGCCTTGATTGCATATATCGCGTGTCGACTTCGTCGAGTGAGACGCCGCCGGAGGTGATGATCGCCTTATCGAGGCCGAGCAAGCCTTTCACGGAGAGCGGCACGTGCTTCACGAGCTTCATGAGGCGCACGCGTTCGTCGCGGCTGACGGCGTTGCAGGTCTTCTGCGCGTCGATCAGCGCGAGCTGGAGAACCACGGGAATGAGCACGGGCTGCAGAAATCCTTTGAGGCTGTTCTTAAGCATCTTCGTCGCGTTCTCGTTGAAGATCTCCTGCAAGCGCGTATTCACTTTCTCATACCCGAGATCGGGGAAGAGGTCAAGATCGATGACGAGATCGCCATACTGGAGGAATTCACCGATCTCGCGGCTCGCATTCAATATCGCCGGGCCGCTGAGGCCTTCGTGCGTGATGAGCACTTTGCCCCGGACGCTTTTCACTTTCTTCTCATACTGGAAGAGCGTGATCTTCGCGTCCTTGAGCGAGACTCCCGCGGCACGCTTTACCCAGGCGTCGTGCACGGATATCGGCACGAGCGCGGCCGTCGCGCTGGAGACGGTGTGGCCGAGTTCCTGCAGCCATACGAATCCATCGCCGGTGGAACCGGTCTCTGGGCGCGATTTTCCACCCGTCGCCAGGATGAAGGAACGCGCATCAATGAGCGTCCCGTCTTTCAATTTCGCGCTCACAATCGAATTGCCTTCGCGGATGAATCCGCTCACAGGCGATTTCGTGTGCACGGTGACGCCTCCTTCTTTCATATAGCTGGTGAGCACATTGTGGACCGATTGCGCGGTGTCGGAAACGGGGAATGCGCGCTTCTCGTTCTCGATCTTCGTGGGCATCCCGCGAGATTCGAAGAATCCGATGGCGTCCTTCGAGCTCCATGCGGCGAATGGGGAAGAAAGATATTTTCCGGCATCACCGTATTTAGAGAGCAGTGTCTTGGTATCGAATTCGGCATTGGTGACATTGCAGCGGCCGCCGCCGGTGATGAGGAGTTTCTTGCCGAGGCCCGGGTTCTTCTCGAGGAGGATGACACGCGCGCCGCCTTCGGCGGCGCGTCCGGCGGCCATCATGCCAGCGGCTCCGCCGCCGATGACGGCGACGTCCCACACCTGCTGGCCCCCTAAGCTCATTGCGGCATCCTAGCACAGCCCGTATCCTTACGATGTGACGCGATTCTTCGTCTATATAGTTGAGTGCGCGGATTCGTCACTCTACGTCGGTTCGACGAACGATCTCGCGAAGCGTGTGCAGCAGCATAACGGCGCGAAATCCGGAGCGAGATACACGAGCGGACGCCGGCCGGTCGTCCTGCGATATTCGGAAACGTTCGCCACCTACGCGAAAGCGCGCGCACGCGAAGGCGAACTCAAGCGCCTGACGCGTACACAGAAACTCGCGCTCATGCATGCGAGCCCGAAAGCGCGTGCTACTATTTCCGGATTATCCGCTCTCTCAAAAGCTATGGGAAAAGGAGATAATTCGCAGCGAAAGGAGAAGAAGAAGCCGAAAAAGGACAAGAAGAAATAGCTAAAAACCACCCCACACGGGGTGGTTTTTAGCATGATGTGAAATGTTGCGGACAGCCTCGCTTTGTTCCCTGTGAGTAGTACTATGAGTGCGAATCAAAAGCACGTATGTCCGACATCGTGAAAAGAAGCGCAGGGAAAGGCATCGAGATCGTGAACATCTCGCACGGCGAGTGGGCATCCGTTTCTGGGGGCGGAATAGAGATCCAGATATCAGCCAAACTTCACGGCGTGGCGTATCTGGCCCTCGATTGTTCTGCGAGCATGGTGGGCGAGAAGTCCGCGCAGGCGCGGCGCGGTGCACTCGATTTTGCCCGCGGAGCGAGAGCGAAGGGATATGCCGTCGGGCTCATCGCATTTTCTGACGAAGCGGCCCACCTCTGCGAACCGCAGAGCGACATCGCGCGTCTCTCCGCGTGCCTTGAGACGGTGCAGACAGGGTCGGCAACGAATATGGCAGAGGCGCTCTCGGTGGCGCTGAAAAGACTCACCGGCACAACAGGGAACAAAGCGGTGGTTTTGGTGACCGACGGTCAACCGAACCGGGGGGAGCCCGATCCGGTGGAAGCGACACTGCGCGCCGCGCGCGCCCTCAAGGACGCGGGGATCGAGATCATCACGATCGGCACCGATGACGCGGACGCGGAGTTCTTGAAACGGATCGCGACTCGCTCCGACCTCTCTGTCATGGTGGAACGGGACGAACTCGGGAGCGGCATCAGCGGTGCGACGGTAATGCTCCCGGAAGGGCCACGGCAATAAAAGGGTATGCAGGAATGGGAGAATCAACCGGTCGACTACTACAAGATACTCCAGAGTGATCCGGGGGCCGAGACCGATGTGATCGAGGGAGCGTATAAGAAACTCTGTAAATACCATCCCGATAAGCCGGGAGGGAACGAGGAGAAGTTCAAGAAGATAAATAAAGCGTGGGAAATCCTGCGTGATCCCCGGAAGAGGCAGGACTACGACACCTGGTATCAGCATCACTATGCGAAAGGACATACGACCGCCGCGCCACCGCTACAGCCGCCACGACTTGTCGCCGAGCCGGATGTGCTCTCTTTCGATAACTTGTATCCTGGGAGGACAGAGACCCGTTCGTTTGTACTCAAGAACGAAGGGGGCGATATTCAAAAGTACTGCAAGATCGATCCTCCCGATCCGCAGGGACCATTGAGGACGATACAGCCGTCAAGTAATCAATTCCCTCTCACGGTTACGGTCGGAGCGGTGGGGGCGGGGTGGGGGAGAAGCGTCACTGAAGATATCGTCATCCGGTTTGATGGCATGGAGACACGTCTTCGCGTTGAAATAAGCACCCGACCCCTGACTGCATGGACGGCTCTCAGCGAAGCGGGAGGATTCATCGCACGCGTCCTGCGGAAAGTCCCCGGCGCGCTGATATGGCGACGGAAAGCTCGCGCGGTGCCGGTACGGCGGACGTCCGTATCGGGGAAGAAAACGGTCGGATGGATCCTTGTCATCCTTCTTCTCTTTTGGGGCGGATCGGAGCTCATGAAGATGGCGCGTCAGCAGTTCGTCTTCACGCGCGATCTGGCACAGGGGGCAGAGGGGAACGAAGTCACCGAGCTGCAAAAGCGTCTCGCGAGTGCGGGCGTATATAGCGCGCCGATCACGGGATATTTCGGCGATGCGACGGAAGACGCGGTCAAGGCATATCAAAAAGCGCATAGCATCGAACCGACCGGGATAGTCGGGCCGCAGACGCGCACCTGGCTGAATGGGAGCGAGCCGGATTCGAATACCGCCGCTGAGAGGAGTGCATCTGATACGCGCCCGGTCTCACAGGCAGGAGCTGCAGCAACGATCCTCCACGAGCCACCGTTATCTGATAGTCCCGCAGCCGTGGTCGTGACGCTGGTGGATGAATCCGGAAAGCCCGCTCTGGATGCCGTATACAAGAGTTCCCCGGACAGATCCGGAGGATACATGCCGCATATCGCAGTGATCGATTCGGCATCAGGTTCGGTCGTCTGGCAAAAAGAATGTCTTTCGCAAGGTTCGTGTAGTTTCGGCCATCCACGGACGGGGATCTTCGAGACTGATCCTCTGCCCGTCGGGAAGTACCTCCTTAAGGTCACGATACCCGCGGGCGTCTTTGAAACGGCGGCCATAACGCTTGCTGAAAAGGAATTCGAGGTGAAAGGAGACCAGAAAATACTGTCATTAGGCTCTCTGACCCTGATCGGCATCAGATCTTCCCCTTAGTTTTTCGGGTGTATACTGGTCTCGTATGAAGAGAAAATGCGACAGTTGCGGTCTTGTGAAGGACATAAGCGGCGGAAAGACCTGCGTCAAGGGGCATTTTATCTGTTCTGCCGATGGTGCGTATCGCTCGACGTGTCCGCTGTGCCAGACCGCTCTCAAATAGAGCCCTCCTTGATTCTGATATACTGCCGCGATGCATTTCCAGATATCGCACACAAAGACGAAGACCGAGGCGAAGCAGAAGGTGAAGGACGCCATCGAGGGGGCGCGCCCGCACATGAAGGAGCAGGTCGTCGTCAAGGAGGAACGCTGGGATGGGGACACGTTCCATTTTCTAGTTGATTTGCAGGGGAAACAAGTGACCGGGACGCTGCTGGTCACCGATACCGACTTCATCATCGACGCCAAGCTGCCGCTCCTGTGGCGCCTGTTCGAGGGTCGCATCGAGAAGGAGATCGCCAAGCAGGTCGCGGGGCTGAGATAGGGCATCGCAGCCCGAGTCGCTTCCATCGAGCGGTTTTGGTAGAATGACGCAATGCCTACATTCACCGAAAATCGCGTACTCTGGATCGCGCTCCTCGTCATACTTGCCCTCATCATTTTCTCCGGCGGATACCTCGCGTATCTGCAGAAATCCGGCATTCCGCAGCCCGTCGCGCAGGATACGTCGCCGGATACCGGCGCGGTCGTCCTTTCGGGAACGTATGTGTGCCTGCCGCATACCGACGGATCGAAGACGAAAGAATGCACGCCCGGCATCAAGACCGATGCGGGTGAATATTACGCGCTCGACATGGCGAAGATCATCGCGGGAGGTACGAGCGCGAAGCTCGCGAACAACACGAAGATCATCGCGGGCGGCACCATCGTTCCCATCGAAGAGATCTCCACCGATCAGTGGAAAGCATATCCGGTGAAGGGCATCATGGCGGTGGAGGAAGTCGCGAAGCAATAAGACGAAAAAGGCCTTCACAGAGGCACGAGGGGCCAGTTCAAAGCCTTGACTTTTAAATATATTGATGTACCATTTCATCTAGCTGGAGCCGCGCGAATGCGGCTCGAATGCACCTTGAAAACCTCAACCAAACGAAAGAGGTACTGAACATGATGAAGTGGATTTTCGGCGGCCTGGCCGCCACGGTCGCGATCCTGCTTCTGGGCTACAACGGACTCGTGTCGAAGGATACGACCGTGACTGCGGCCATGTCGCAGATCCAGAACCAGGAACAGCGTCGTGGCGACCTCATCCCGAATCTCGTCCGGACCGTGCAAGGCTATGCCGCGCATGAGAAGGGCGTGTTCGAAGCGGTTACTAGCGCACGTGCCCAGGTGGGCAAGCTCACTATGAACGTCGACGCAGAGCGGCTTGTTGCCGACCCGGCGCTGCAGAAGCAGCTCTCGGACGCGCAGCAGTCGCTGTCGGGTGCTCTCTCGCGGCTCATCGCCGTCTCGGAGAACTACCCGCAACTGAAAGCCGATCAGGGCTTCCTCTCGCTGCAGTCGCAGATCGAGGGGTCAGAGAACCGCATCGCGGTCGCCCGGCGCGATTACATCGAGGCCGTGCGTACCTTCAATGCGTCTATCCGGAAGTTCCCGACGGTCGTCTTCGCCGGGTTCTTCGGCTTCGACAAGAAGCCGGAGTTTGAGGTTCCCGCCGAAAAGCGGGAAGTCCCCGTCGTCGACTTCAGCAAGAGCTAAGGAGCTCTCTCATGAAGGCGTTCGTAAGAATGCTCGTGACGGCACTGTTCGTCGTCGCGGGTTTCGGCAGCGCCTTCGCGCTCGACGTCCCGGCCCTCACCGGCCGGGTCGTCGACAACGCGGGAGTGCTTAAAGCCGGGGAGCGTCAGGAACTCGAAAGCGCCTTGCGCGCGATCGAGGAGAAGACGTCCGCGCAGATCGTCATCCTCACTGTGAAGAGCATGGAGGGTGAAGATCCGACCGATTGGTCGCAGACGGTCTTCAGGACATGGAAGCTGGGTCAGGCCGATAAGAACAACGGCCTCCTCATCTTCCTCACTGTCGCCGAACGCAAGATCAGGATCCATACGGGATACGGCCTCGAAGGCCCGATTCCCGATGCGGAGGCTTGGTCGATCATCAGGCGAACGATGGCACCGCAGCTCCGGAAGGGAAGCGAGAACTATTTCGCAGCCCTGAAGGACGGCGTCGCTCGAGTCGGCCAACTGATCACGGGAGAGGTGAAGCCAGGAGAGAGGCCGCTGAGTCCGTCCGACAAGACGAACTCCGGCGCGCTCTTGCTGTTCCTCATACCGCTCCTCCTCGCGGCGTTAGCCTGTGAATTCCATCCTGTTGCCGGCGGTGTCGTCAACGGGGCGGGTGCAGCTGGCATCGCATGGCTATTGTTCGGCATGAACGTAGCCGCGATCGCACTCGTCATCGGTTTCCTCATCGGCCTTGTCGCACAGTTCGTCCTGCAGATGCTTCTGCATGTCGGGCTTAGCGGAGGAGGCGGCGGAGGATTCTCCGGTGGCGGAGGCAGTTCGGCAGGCGGAGGCGCTATCGGCGACTTCTGAAGATGCAGTTCTTTAGCATGGAGGGCCGTTCGACGAAGTCGAACGGCCCTTTCTTTTAGGCATTTTCCACGCCTCTAATATTTGACTTTTACATATAAATCATGGTATAACTTCTATGGCTGTGCTCATCCGAGCACGTGCCCTTTGAAAGCAACGAAAGGACACAACGAATGCCCGATCTCATCCAGCCAATCGCCAATACGGCGCTCTGGCTGCTTGTCAGCATCGTTCTCACCATCATCAGCTTGAAGATCTACATGTGGCTCACGCCGTATGACGATCTCGGCCTCATCCGGAGCGGCAACAAGGCCGTGGCGTACAGCCTCGGCGGCGTCGTACTCGGACTCGTATTGCCGCTCGCGGCGGTCATCATCCACACGGGTACGCTCACACAACTTGCCGTGTGGTCGCTCGTCGCGCTCGGCTTGCAAGTCCTCCTTCTAATCTCTGAAGTTGTCCTCATGCCGGGTTGCCGGAAGGAGATGAAGGGCGGGAACGAAGCTTGCGGCCTCTGGCTCGGTGCGGTATCGCTCGCTGGCGGCATCCTCGTCGCCGCGTGCAACGTCCCGTAACCAGTTCGGCATCAAGTGTTGCGTCTATCACGTGACAATGGAGAGCCTGATGAAAGAACGACGTTCGAAAGAAGTGAAGCTGGTACTGCTGACGGCAAGTGTCGCCAGCATGCTCGCCGCGTGCGATCCCGTACCGACGAGCTTCGATTCGCAAACTGGTTGCGAACGGTATAACGGAGCGGGTAACTGTGCCGCCCCGCAAGCCGTTCTCATGACGGATGCGAATCGTCCTTCCTACGAGAAGAAGGACGAGTGCCAGCAGGACTTCGGCGAGGAGAAGTGCGTCGAGGAGAAGCGGGGAAGCGGGTCCGTCTATCGGCCCTTCTTCCATCCGTATCAGACGTACTTCTATCCTCACGCCACGCCCGGCTACGCCGGGTATTACGGCGGGTCGCCGACGGCGCGCTTCGATGCCTCGAAGACGCCGGCAGCGACAAAGTTCGCGCCGCGTACCAACATCGTGTCGCCTCACGGCACGATCAGTCGCGGCGGGTTCGGTTCTATCGGCGCATCGCGCGGCGGAGGCATGAGCTGATGCAGCGCACTGCGATCGACGAGCGGCCGAACTGGAAGGAGACGGTGGAGTCGCAAGGCTTCCCGTTCCACACCGCCGGCGTGCGTCCCGATGGCGATATCACGAGCGGCACGTACTGGAACGAACGCGTGTACTACGAGCTTACCTCCGCACAGGTGGACGAGCTCGAAGACGCGACGAACGAACTCCATGCGCGTTGTCTCGACGCTGTCGGGCATATGTGTGCGAATCCGGATCTCCTGCGCAAGCTGGCGATTCCGGAAGCGTTCCACGCATACATCATCGAGTCGTGGAAGCGGCGCGATCCCAGCATCTACGGCAGGTTCGATCTTGCCTATGACGGGAAATCGCCGCCGAAACTGCTCGAGTACAACGGCGACACGCCGACGACCTTGATCGAGACCAGCGTCATCCAATGGCACTGGCTCGAGGATAGGTTCCGCGGCAAACCTGCCGCCGATCAGTTCAACTCGGTCCACGAGAAGCTGATCGAGGCGTGGAAGAATCTCTCCACGAAGATGTCCAAAGGTACGCCGCTTTACTTCGCGGCTATCAAGGACAACGTCGAGGAGTACGCTACAGTGGAGTACTTGCGAGATACGGCGCATCAAGCCGGCCTGAAGACCGAGTTCATCTATCTTCAGGACTTGGGCTGGGACAGTGCACGAAAGGTGTTCGTCGGCAACGACGGACAGCCGATCAACTACTGTTTCAAGCTGTATCCGTGGGAATGGATGTTCCAGGAAGAGTTCGGCCAGCACCTGCTCACCGCGGCGTGCGACACCGGATTCATCGAGCCCCCGTGGAAGGCAGTCCTCTCGAACAAGGGGATACTGCCGATCCTCTGGGAGCTCTTTCCTGAGCATCCCAACCTCCTTCCCGCGTTCTGGCAAGAGGACCCCCGACTCGGTGATTCGTACATCGTGAAGCCGATCATGGGACGCGAAGGCGCGAACATGCGCATCGTGTCTCCCGGGGCGGATGCTGCGACGGACGGCGACTACGGCGACCAGCCGATGATCTATCAGAAGCTGGCATCGCTCGGTATCCGGGACGGCAATCACATCTCGATCGGTTCGTGGGTGGTCGCCGGCGAAGCGGCGGGGATCTGTGTCCGTGAGGACACTTCGAAGATCATCGTCGACAAGTCACCTCTTGTTCCTCACATCTTCCGGTAACGAAAGGAATCGGAAGATACTTCCGCCAGCTGCAGCGCGCAGCTGGCGGGATTTCTTTTTTTATATGCGTTATTAACAGTCGCGGGCATTGACGCGGCTTTACGTGAGAAAGCAGTGCTACTATCCGTGCATGCATCTTCTCAAGGGGATTGAGTGGACGCCCCGGAATATCGCGAAAGCGATCGTCGTAGGGATCATCGTCGTCATTTTCGCCTCGTTCGTATTCTCGTTCGTGCGTTCGTCGTTCGATACAGAGACATTCGGCATGAATGGATCGGCCGAATTCTCCGTCGCCCCGATGGTTGGATATGGTGGCGCGTCCTACGGCGGCAAGGATGCCATGTATTCCTACGATTCGGCGCAAAGCGCCGGACTCTCTGCGCGCAATGTCGCGAGCTCGCTCACCATCGCTCCGGGCATCCCGCCGATTCCGGGCGGCTACACCACCGGGAATACTGCCGAGCAGTTCGAGGTGACCGAATATTCGGCCTCGATCGAAACGCGGGATTCCGCGAACACCTGCGGACAGATAAGCGAACTCAAATCGCGCTCCTACGTCATCTTCGAGAACGCGAACGAATCGGACACCTCGTGCGATTACCGCTTCAAGGTGGAGCATGCGCGCGTACCGGAGATACTCGCGTTCGTGAAGGGCCTCGATCCGAAGGATTTCAATGAGAACACCTACACCATCAAGGATATCGTCGACGATTTCTCGAGCGAGACGGAGATTCTCACGAAGAAGCGCGATTCGATCGATGACACCCTGAAAGACGCTCTCGCCGCGTATGACGAGATCACGAGCGTCGCGACGCAAAACCAGGACGCGTCGAGTCTCGCCAAGATCATCGACTCGAAGATCAATCTCATCCAGCGCCTCACGCAGGAGCGCATCGACATCAATACGCAGCTCGATAGGCTCGCGCGTGCTAAGGCCGATCAGCTCGATCGCCTCGCCTATACGTATTTCAACGTGAGCGCGTACGAGAACAAGTATCTCGACAAGGACAACCTCAAGGATTCATGGAAGAATGCGCTGCGCGCGACGGTGCATGACGTGAACCAGGCGCTGCAGGATATGTCGCTCGGCCTCCTTGCCCTGCTGTTCATCGCCATCCAGTGGATCATCTACGGATTCATCCTCCTTTTCGCAGCAAAGTACGTCTGGAAGTTCGCGCGGAAGATATGGATGGGTCACGTGGTCGCCGCTAAGCCGGCAGCGCGCAACGGGTCTCGAAGCCGAACGCGTGTGGATACCTCCGGAGACGACGTACGTTAGACCATTTTTCAGGCGTCCTGGCTTCTTGTGCCCGTGTCCCAAAAGCGGCATAGTGTCGTCCATGCAGAATTTCCTGGATCTCTCGAAAGGGGCGAAGATACTGCTCGCAGCCTGTGCCATCGTCGTCCTCGCCGAAGGCGGATACCTCTTTTTCCTCCAGACCCATGTCCGTACCCTCCGAAGCACGTGCCAATATGTCATCGCGAAGTGGGAGAAAGCTGAGCCCGATTCTGCATCCGCCAAGGAAAAATATGCGGGACCGGTCGCCGCGGTGAAATTCGATGGGAAATTCCCGGAAGCCAAGAATTTTACGAGCGCCATCACGAAGGCGGCAGCAGGAGGTGCGAATTTTTCAGGGCATTATGCCGTCGCGGAATGGGGCTGCGGCACGAGCTGCCAGGATCACGCGGTCGTCGATGTGCAGACGGGGGAGATCGTCGCGTTCGGCATTCCGAGCGAGGCAGGGCTCAGCTTCAATGCCGGTTCATCGCTTCTCATGACGAATCCGAAAGGGAACTTCGCGAAGCTGGTGGACTTGGAGAAATCGCCGTTCAGCGATCAAGTGTATTGGTTCAATGTGCCGCGCGAGTATTACGTATTGGAAGAGGTGAATGGAAAGGCGTCAGTGAGTCGTCTATGCATCGAGAGCGCGTACGACGGACAGATCAACTGACGGACGCGCGTGTGCTAGGATGGCCAGATGCTAGTCGATGATGTCACAGTACGGCTCTCCGGCGGCGAAGGCGGCGGCGGTATCGTCGGATTCAATAAGACCAAAGGGAACCAGGGCCCGACCGGCGGCAACGGCGGCCCCGGGGGTGATGTCATCCTCGAAGGCGTCTCGGATATCTCCGCGCTCCAGCAATTCCGCTATACGAAGGAGTTCAAAGCGAAAGATGGCGGCGTGGGGTCTACAAGGCTGCTTGATGGCAAGCGCGGTGAGGATCTCGTAATGAAAATCCCCGTTGGTACGGTCATCACGAATCTCGACACTGGTGAGAAGCGTGAGTTTTTCAAAGAAGGAGAGCAGTATCTCGTGGCGCATGGGGGCTATCGCGGCCGCGGCAACTTCCATTTCCGCGCATCGACGAACACGACGCCGACCGAAAGCGAGGAAGGAAAGCCGGGCGAGAGCTTCGAGTTCCGCCTGGAACTCAAGATGATCGCGGATGTCGGGCTCGTGGGACTCCCGAACGCCGGGAAATCATCGCTCTTGAATGCACTCACGGGCGCGCACTCGAAGATCGGCAATTACGCGTTCACGACGCTCGAGCCGCATCTCGGCGCATACTACGGTCTGATTTTGGCGGACGTACCGGGGCTCATCGAAGGCGCTTCGGAAGGCAAAGGCCTCGGCGACAAGTTCCTCCGCCACATCGAGCGCACGCGTTCCATCTTCCATCTGATTTCCGCCGAAAGCGAAGACGTGCTCCTCGATTACGACATCATCCGCAAGGAGCTCGGCGCGTTCAATCCCGCGCTCTTGGAGAAGCCGGAGCAGCTTTTCCTCACCAAAGCCGACATGGTGACGCCGGAAGAGGCCGCTGATAAAGTGAAGGCGCTGAAGAAGGCCAATAAGAACGTCGTGGCCATCTCGGTCATCGACGACGAGAGCATGAAGAAGGTGAAAGAAATACTCAACGCCATAGCGAAGGAACGCTCGGCTCCATAATGCCTTCATGCGCGGTGGATATCGTTGTTGACGGCTCCGCGGGGCCGTAGTAATCTCGCGGAGTTTGAATGATGGAGGGTCCCAATGGCGGACAAAGACGAAATCCGTGCTGAGGAAGAGGTAGAGCCGATAAAGTTCGCGTCCAAAGTCCCGACATACGATCTCAATGAACGTATGAGGGAGAATGCCGAAGCCGTCGTCGACCTTCAGCTTAGCAGGAAGCACGAAGACTGAGGTTCTGTGGCAGATGTGTAGAGGCCGGAGCAGAGCTCCGGCCTTATTTTTCTGGGTGGATAGTGCGATTGACGTTTTTTCAGAGCGGCGGCATAATCTCGCGCGGTGTCCTAACGAGAAAAGGAGAGGGTATGTTCAAGGATGCTTTACACGGCCTGCTCTTGGTGGGAGCGCTGCTCATCTATCTCTCGGTCTGCGGCTATGCATTCACGCATTACCGCGAGTATGAACCGGTGGAGCGGATGGGATTGCTCATCTTCGTCGTGGTCGGGTTCGCGGTCGTCGCGACGCTCATCCATGAGCCGGAGCGGGCCTTCCTTAATGCGGGTGCCGTATGTCTCGCGGTCCTGGTGTTCTTCGTCGCGGTCCCTAAGTTCTGAGGAAGGCGAAACGGCGGGCCATGCATCGCATGGCCCGCTTTTTAAAGCGATATTCTCAATACAGAAGAAACCGCCCAACGGGGCGGTTTCGACACATTCAGGCGACGATGCGCAAGCCTGCTCCGTCGTGGACTAAATCGATAGCGGAGTATTCCATCTTTTCAGTGTCATAGGTGAGCAGGAACTTTGCCGCTGCGTCGCTGCCTTCGGGCGTCCCCATGACGATGAATTCATTGGCGCTCCGGCGCAGGCGGCTTATGCACCGTACCTGCGTGAAGAGCTTCTCACCGAGAAGCACCGGCGTCTCGAAGGTATAGCTCTCTCCATCATGTAGGAGAGGTTCTTTCGTGGTCGTCATGACACGTCCTCCTTGTTCCTTTCTGCTGCAATGATGCTGCCGCTCAGGCTCGGCGTCAAGAAATGGAAGCTCGTACGTCTGATACCATATGACTATGCAAAAGACACTCGTCGGGATAGGGGTGGTGGTCGCGATGGGCGTCGTCACATGGCTCGTGCTTTTCAAAGGCAAGGCGGAAGCTCCGGCAGTCGTGTCGCCCGGGAACGGGACAACGCAGCCGCAGGCATGCAGCCAGGAGGCGAAAATCTGTCCGGATGGAAGTGCTGTCGGTCGTGTCGGGCCTGACTGCGAATTCGCCGCGTGCCCGTCGCCAGTGGCGACTTCTATCACCCTTACGGCGAGTCTCGGCCAGAAAGTGAGCGCACTCGGCGTTTCCATCACGCCGCTCGAAATCGTTTCGGACAGCCGCTGTCCGAAGGACGTGCAGTGCATCTGGGCCGGCACCGTGGAAGTGAAAGCGAAGATCGAAAGCGGCCTCGGCGCGAGCACGATGACGCTCAAACTGGGCGAACCCGTCACGACCGAAGCCGAGACCATCACGCTCACGGATGTCACTCCTGCCAAGACGGCGGGCGAAACGATCCCGTCTTCAAGTTATCGATTCGTGTTCGAGGTGAAAAAGCGGTGATCCGCATTCATAGCCCGAATGCCGAACGGAGGTAGATGAAAAGCGTCGCAAATATGACGAGGAGTGCCCCGGCGAGAAAGATCAGCCAGATGATCAGTTGGCGCAACATACGTTTGCGGCCGACAGGGTAGCCGCATTTCATGCAGACCATCGCTCGGTCAGAGACGTCGCTCTGGCATTCGGGGCATTTGATCACGGCCATATGGAAAGCATTATATAGTGGATTTTCTTCATTTCGGGAGTAGGATGCTGCCAGTTGAACCTATCTGAGGAAAGAACGATGAAAGCACAGATGCTGATCGTGGCGGTGGCACTGTTTCTCGGCGGCTGCTTCACGAGCGAATATGATCTTTACTCGGCCGACGGCGGCGTGAAGATGCCGTTCGAGGCGGGGGTATACCGCTGTACGGTTATCGATATTGCCGAACACGATGATGACATCACTGTCACCGAGAAGGACGGCACGTACGTGTACCAGCATCGCACGTCAGGAACGGGGATGACCACGCTTCTGGCGTTCCATAGGGTTTCCGAGACGCGCTATATCGTGGTCATTACGTTGTCCGGCGAAGAAGCGAATGCGCAGCATACGTACGGCTTCGCCGAAGTGCGCGACCGCACGTTGCAGCTGCTCGATTTCCATCCTGGCCGCGTACAGGCCGTGGGCGAAGAAACGGGCGTCAGGATCTTCCGGTCAGCTTCGGAAGATCCTGAACAACGACTTGGCGGCACGCCGGAACAGCAGCGGGCGTTCCTGAGTGCGCTGGCGCTCGAACGTGGGACGCCGGTATTCGCATGTACATCGAAGAAGTGATCTGAGCAGCCGGGACCTAGGTCCCGGCTGCACTGTTTGTATGCGGTTGCCTATTTACCTACCAGTGAGATACTGAAGATATGCCTCCTGAAGACCTTCCCGAACGCAGCCCGCGACGCCGGTCCAGCATGTCCCTCGTCATCGGGGCGGTGATTCTCCTGGTTGTAGCAGGCGGTGGATACCTTGCATGGGAGGCCCTCTTCGCTGACAAAACCCCGGCGGAAGAACCCGCACCGATACCTCAGGCTCCTGTCGATGATCGCGCATCATATGCATCGACGACGATGGGGATCTCTCTCAGATATCCGAAGAGCTATACCGTGAATGACGCGTATGCCAATCTCTCGGTCAATCCGAAGAAACCGATCAGTGGCGTACAGTTCACGATCCCGATGGAAGTGGCGACGGGTACGAATCTCTCGTCAGACAGCGGCATCTCCGTCGAACAGCTTCCGCGTGCGAAGGCGTGCTCCGGAGACATCTATCTCGCAGCCAACGTACATCCGGTAAAAGTCACCGATAATGGCGTGCAGTATTCCGTGGCCTCTTCTACTGGCGCCGGCGCAGGCAATCTCTACGAAGAGATCGTCTACGCCATCGCTTCCAGCACTCCCTGCACGGCCGTGAGATATTTCATCCACAGCACCCAGTTCGCCAACTATCCGGCGGGCGCCGTCCACGAGTTTGATCACGCCGCCCTCATCGCGGCATTCGACAAGATCCGTCAGTCGTTGGTGTTGCAATAGCAGTATGGCGATCGCACATACCCAGCTTCCGGTTTCCGACTACCCAAAAGCGAAAGCGTTCTACACGAACGTGCTCACCGCGCTCGGCTATACGCAGAATATGGAATACGGCGAGTCCGCCGGCTTCAACGACGGCAAGAATACGGATTTTTTCGTAAGCAAGAATGTTCAGGTAGTGCCAAGTCATGTTGCATTTGAGGCGAAAGATGCGAAACAAGTGGGCGATTTCTACGCTGCCGCGCTTGCGGCCGGGGCGAAAGATAATGGCGCGCCGGGCTATCGCACCGACTATTGGCCCGGCTACTACGCCGCATTCGTCCATGACGCCGACGGCCACAATGTAGAAGTGGTCTGGTTCGACTACAGCAAGGTGGAAGAAGGGAAGAAATAGGCTGCGTTTTCTCGCATACACAAGGAAGTCCTGTGTATCGAATAAGACGGGGCAGGGCGTATTGACAATGTGCACACATTGTATACACTGATGACATGACCACGATAAACATCCGTATCGAAGAGAAGACGAAGAAGGCGGCGAGCAAGGCCCTGAAGGGGATCGGGCTCGATATATCGTCGGGCGTCAAGCTTTTCTTACATCAAGTGGTGACCGAAAAGGGATTGCCATTTACCCCTACGAAACGGAGCCCGAAGGAAATCCGCGCGAAATGGGACGCCTCGATTGAGGAGGCGTTACGAAGCGGTAAGCGCTATAGTACTGCAAAAGAATTATTTAAGGATCTCGACAAGCTGATATAATCGCGACGTGTATACCGTAGTTGAAAATCGGGATTTTCGACACTCATACCTGAAACTGGCTCATTCGGGCAAACTCAAACCGCGCGTGAAAGCAGGATTGGAACGAGTGGTCGAAATGCTGCGCACGCGCAAACCTCTTCCTGCGCGCAATCGTGACCACGCACTTACAGGCGAGTGGCTCGGCTATCGTGAATGCCATATCAAGGGCGATCTCTTGCTTATCTATCAAAAGAAAGATGACATACTCGTCCTGATCCTCGTCGACATCGGAAGCCATTCGCAATTGTTCGGATAGGGGGACTGAAAGGAGCGGGGATAGGCCTAAGCTGGGGCTTCCACGAGCACGAACGGCTTCAGAAAGGCAACCCCTTCCGCATCGTCGACCATCCCCCACGAGCTCATTGGGGTGGTGGAGGAGTATTTTCACAGCGATAGATCTTGATCTAATTACCTCCGCATGATCTAATCGCGACGTGGCAACGGCGCACTCATATGGAGCAACAGTAAAGAATAATGCCACGGAAAGCGAGGCTTTTTTGTATTTAGCCAGCAATAACATTCGTTTTAAGCGTCCAATCAAAGAAGAGCGTAAGGAAATATTGCAGAAATTAAATCTTCCAGCGTCGTTCTCAAGAACTTTTGACCTAGTTTATATGCCGGAGGGAAATGATTTTTCCGTAATTTCTGAGATCCCGGTAGATAAGTTGATTCTTGTCGAACTTAAAACAACAAAGAAGAAGCTCACAGCGCTTCCTGACGGATTTTTCTTTGGTGCAACTGATAACGAATTTCAACTCGCAAAAAGATTGGGTAATCAATATGTATTCTGCTTCGTAAGCCTTCATTCGGATAGTCCAGGGTATGCCATGCTTTCTCTTGAGGCGCTCGAAAAAAAGATAAAGACAAAACGTGTCCAATACCAGATTAATCTATAAAGTGCGGTTTCCCGAGTAATTTTCGTTTCCTTGCGGAGACATAAGGTCGGGTGTAGGGTGCCGGCACTTATGGAAACCGTGCCGAAAAGGCCGTGGTACCAGAAAAAGCGCTATTTAGTGCCTTTGGGAGTTGCAAGTTTGGTCACTATTGCCTTAGCGAGCGATACGGCAACCCCTGTTTCAGCTCCTGCAGTAAATACTGTGGCTGTCTATCAGGCGGTAGTTCCTGAACCTGCTGTACAGATGCCTGTTGCGCCGTCGCAGGCAGCACCCAAGCCCATAGCTCCTAAGGCACAGGAGCCACAGCTCTCGAACGATAATTACTATACGAACGTAGATGGTAATTCGGTCCATTCACCTGCATACGCCCCTTCAGTGCCAGCTGGTGCATCGGCTCGATGTCGTGACGGAACATATAGCTTCAGTCAGCATCGAAGTGGTACATGCTCTCATCATGGAGGGGTTGCGGATTGGCTTTAGCGGCACAATACGACATTTTTTCGCTTGAAAGGAAGAGCGGAACGGGTTTACGCTTGATATGTCAGCGCATGACGATTATTGGGGAAAGTAACGTCGCAAAATAGTTAGTTATTGTTCAGGATGGACCCGTGCGGCATCCGCGTCCTCGAACGATATAGCGTTTCTCACTATTCACTAACTCTATTTCTCGGGTATGTATTACTACGTCAATATGAACGCGCAAGCAAATGGCGATCATGAAGTGCACGCGTCCGGGTGCTCATTTATGCCGGATGCGTCTAATCGGATCTATCTTGGAGATTTTACCAACTGTTCTCCTGCGGTATCGGCAGCACGGCAACACTACACGCGGTCCAATGGCTGCTACTACTGTTCGAACGCCTGTCATACGAGCTAGTTTCCCTCAATGTGTTTACGACACGCCCCCGCATAATGCGGGGGCGTGTCGATGTTTTCATACAGCCGCTTATCAATATAAACTTACTTTGATGACCTCGAATTTCTTGGATGACATAACCGTGCCGCAGCGGGCGACTTCCATTCTCTCCGCTGCCGAGCTTATCGAGCGGGAAGGGGTGAAGCTCGAGAAGAGCATGAACTTCCGCGATAAAGGCGAGCTGCTGAGCGTATTTCTTGTCTTGCCCAAAGAGGGCGGGGAATATAAGGACGAATGGGATGCGAAAACGGGGACGTATGTATTCGAGGGGCATGATTCGACGACGGTGGATACCGGCGGGAAGTCGCTCGATCAGCTTCTCATGTATGGCGGCGATAAGCTGACCCCGAACGGGAAGTTTTTCAAGGAGGCAAACGCGTTCAAGGACGGCGTGCGGAGGGATGCGCTACAGGTGCAGGTGTATGAGAAGCTCGACCCAGGCGTGTGGTTCGATAAGGGTATTTTCGATCTCACGGATGCGGCAGGCGTGAAAGAGGAGGGGCGGAAGATATTCAAATTCTTCCTGATGCCGGCGGACCGCGCGCGGGCTGATAGAGACGACACACATCGCGCCGAGCGCATGCTCCCGGCGGGCACGAAAGCGGAAGTATGGGAGCGCGCGAAAGGCCGCTGCGTGGTGTGCGGAATAGAAAGCGGCCTGCGCTTCGTCTCTACACAGGACTCCCCTGTGTATGGGAAGGGAAATACACAGGGGAGTCCTGTGTATGCGGAGGACATCACGCTCCTTTGTGTCAAAGATCGCGGAGAATCAAGCGGCTGGGGATTGTTGGGGTGAGAAAGGTGCATTCGGAATCAGGTACAATACTGAGCATGGGCATAGGGATAGCTCTTGCGGCTTTGTTCGTTCTTATCGCACTCATCTCGATATTCGGGCACTACCATGCTGCCGAGAATGTGCCGAAGAAAGACGGGAGGAGCATCTTCTATCGTCGGAATTTCAATTTCCTCTCCCAGGCGGAGAAGGATTTCTTCCACGTGCTGCAGCCGTTTGCTGCCGGGCATCAGTGTTTCGTGTTCGCGAAGGTGCGTCTTGAGGACATCGTCTGGGTAGCGCCGCATGTGCGTAGCCGTTTCGCCATGCGCAACCGGATAAAATCGCGACATATCGACTTCCTGCTCTGCCGGATGAAGGACGTGCAACCCCTACTCGCCATCGAGCTCGACGATTCGTCGCACGAATCGTTCAAGGCCAATGCATCTGACGTCATAAAGAACGAGATATTGAAACAAGCCGGCATGCCGCTCCTGCGGGTGCGCGCGAGTGCTACCTACGATCCCGCGCAGCTTTCGAAGATGATCGGGGAGAAGCTGATGCCATCGGTTTGACGCCTCTCACTTTTGTGGTACTGTGCCGCTAGCAAGAAAGCAAAGGAGCAGGACATGACGAGGAAACCTCTGGAGGGACCTCAGGCAGGCGACGAGGTCGAGATCTATCAACCGGCGAACGTACCGCTCGAGGATGTCCGGAAGATGATAAAGAAACTTACGGGCTTCGACGTGCATATCAGGGCGCGGTTCGGACCGACGTCGCTCACGATCGAGAAAGGTGATACCAAAGTCAATTGCCCGGTGACGGCGATCGACGACAAGCATCTGGAAGGAACGTTCGCTTCGACGATTCCTTCCGTCGGCGAATGCCTGTACATCGGCTATCTCAAGAAGCCCGAGTAAACGAAGATCTTGAAGAGGGCGGCACGCGAAGCGTGCCGCCTTTCTTTAATCAAGAAGCCCGCGGAAGCGGGCTTCTGAAGTCTAGCGGGTCGCGAGTCGACCGATGATGCGGTCGATCGGACCGCCATGGCAGGTGAGCAGATCCCGTCCATCCTGCCGGATGTCGGCGCTCCACGAACCATCCGGATACTCGGAGATCATAATGGGCACCCAGACCCCTTTTTCGAGCAAGTGCTCATAATTCATGATGGTCTGTGCGTGCACGAGCCGATGCTTGAAAAGTTCCAACATCATGGAACATGCTCCTCATGATACGACTGGAATGGATACTCTCTCAAAAAACCGCCGGTAGCAAGGGAAGTGCATAACCTGCGTAGCGAAGTGCGGCAGGTATATACTGGCACTATGGAAAAGATAAAGATCGAGCATCACACATTATCCGGCGGGCTGTGGTTCGGCGCGTGGCTCTTCACGCTCGGGTATCTGCACCTTTCGTTCTTGAAGGGAGTGCTCGCGCTCGTCATCTGGCCGTATTATCTCGGCGATTCGCTCAGTTCGATCCTCGAGTAAGCGCTGATTCCGCGGCATGAGAAAAGCGCCGGCCACTCCGTGGCCGGCGCTGCTTTTCTGAAAGAACTACTGCGACGCGAGGTAATCGCGAAGCATTTTACCGTGGTCGATGATGAATTCGGAATCGAGCATCTCCTCTTCGTCGAGAAGACGGACCTCGGTCTTTCCCTCTTCATCGCTGACGATCCCGGAGGCGATTCCGATGAAGACCGTCGAGACATACTCGCCCCGCGGATCGCGTCCCGGTTCGGCGTAGGTGCCGAGGACGCCGGTGACGGCGAGCTCGAGTCCCGTTTCTTCGCGGAACTCTCTCACGACCGTCACGCTCAGACGCTCGGGCACATCGTCCGCGAACCGCTCCTGCTTGCCGCCGGGGAATGCCAATCCCGGAAGCGAACTCAGACGCTCCACGACGACGTACTTGCTGCCGTAGCGAGCGATGACGTCTGCGCAATAGACGACGCCTTTCATAGCATCTTCTCCTGCTCGTAGGTAAGGATGGAGTACACCTCATACTTTCCGAGCTTCGAGCGGCCGCCGAGACCGTCCAGCTCGATGAGGAAGAAGCAACCGGCAACGACTCCGCCGAGCTTCTCGACGAGGTCGCATGCCGCGCGTGCTGTTCCTCCTGTTGCCAGGAGATCGTCCACGATGAGGGCGCGGTCGCCTTTTATGATCGCATCCGCATGCATCTCGATCTCATCCGAGCCGTACTCAAGCCCGTAACTCGTCCCGACCGTTTTAAAAGGAAGCTTTCCCTTCTTCCGCACCAGAACGAGCGGCAGCTGTAGATGATGGGCCAGCGCGCCGCCGATAATGAATCCACGCGCGTCCAACGCGACGATCATATCGACAACCAGTGGAAACTGGCCTCCGAGGTGGTCTACCATCGTCCCGACGATGTGACGCAACCCGTGGGGATGCGCTAGGAGCGGCGTGATATCGCGGAACGTGATACCCGGTTTCGGAAAATCGGGGACATCCCGGACATAGGTGAACAAGTTCATGTCATTCCTCCGTATCAGGTGATGAAGAGTTTGCTCACGCTTCCACCGACCGTCGAGGCTTCGGATATCGCATCCGCGAGCAGCTCGTCGATGGAAGCGAACGAAAGCCACGAGGCGTGCGCTACGCGATATTCGGGCGTGCGCGGGATCGTGTTGCACACGACCACCGGCAGCCCTGCTTCCGCGAAGCGCGCTTCCGCGCCTTTGGTGAAGAGCCCGTGCGTCGCGGCGTTGTAGATCGTCGCGGCGCCCTGCTTCTGCATCTCGGCGACGGCGCCGTGATTGGTACCACCGCTGTCGATCATGTCGTCGTAGATGATGACATCCCGGCTCGCGACTTCGGGGCCGTTGATGCCCATGATCTTCGTCTCGCCCGCAGCGATACGCCGCTTCTCGATGATCGTGACCGGGACCGTGGGGTCCAGGAGATCGGCGAAGCGACGCGCACGCACCGAGCTTCCGTAATCCGGAGCGACCACCGAAGTCTTCGAGTAGTCGCCTCCGAAACGCTCACGGAAATATCGCGCATGCACTTGCATGCCGAGTAGGTTGTCCACGGGTATCGAGTAGAATCCCTGGATCTGGTCGGCATGCAGATCGAAGGTGATGAGCCGTTCGACTTTCGGGTTTGTCTGGATGAGATCCGCCACGACGCGCGCCGAGATCGGCACGCGGCCTTTGTCCTTCCGATCCTGCCGTGTGTACGAGAGGTAGGGAAGGACGAGCGTGATACCGGCAGCCGAGGCGCGCGCGAGCGCGTCGTTGGTGAGCAGCATCAGTATGAGCGCGAGATTGGGCTCCGGATGCTGCATGGGGTGCAGGAAGAACACGTGTTCTCCGCGCACCGTCTGCGGTATCGTCGGCTTCGCCTCGCCGTTGGCGAAATGCTCGTAAGTGAGTCGCGCCCGATCGAACACGCGGCCCTTCTTAGCGAGAAGGGAGGCGATGTTGTCGGCCATCTCGTGCATGCCCGGGGAGGAAAGCAGAAGGCTTTTCCCATAGGCTTCCTTGAGTGTTTTCGGTTCCATCAACTTTCTCCTGTCAAAGACCTCTGAAACTTCCGTGGGCACAGTACCATAGGCCGTTTTGCCGCGCATGCGTGGCGACGATTGTGTAATTAATTAAGTACATATATAGTGTGGGCATGAAGGTGCGCAGGACCCTCTTCCGCCGGCTCGGGTTCGGCAGGCACGCCGAGGCCGTCTATGACGCCCTCCGCACGGGAGGCGGGCTCACCGTGTCCGAGATAGCGCGACTCACGGGAATCCATCGGCCGCCCGTGTATGAGTCGCTTCGGCAGCTTATCGAGCGCGACCTCGCCTCGCGTATGAAGCGCGGGAAGCGGAATGTCTATGCGGCGAAGAGCCCGCAGGCGCTGCGCGCGATACTTCGCGAGCTGGAGCGCGAACTCACGGGAGAAATGCCGCGTATCGAGAAAGCGCGCCCTGCGCCCGGGAGCGCACATCCCGAGATCAGCGTCTTCGACGGGCGGGCCGGAATCACAGCGATCTTCTCAGACGTCGTCACACGTCTGCCGCGCGGCGCGACGTTCTACAGATACACGTCGGAGCGTGATCTCGATCGGGTCAATCGCTACCTTCCGCGCGACTACCGCTCGAAGCGTGACGCGAAGCATCTGGAGCGTCTCGTCATCAGCAATCCGGAATCCGGCAAAGCGAAGCGGCCGCGCCTCGAGCGATTCATCAAGTTCATCCCGCCGGAGGCGAGCCTCTTCGATCAGGACGTCATCCAGCTGATCTACGGCGATAGGGTGGCATTCATCGACCTGAATGCCGAACGCGGATTCGTCGTCCATAACAAGCAGCTGGCGGATTTCCAGAAGGTGATATTCAAGCAGCTCTATAAGAAACTATGAGGTCTTTGATATACTGATGCGATGGATTCCATCTCTGCCATCCTTCAGATGCTCCTCTCGTTCCTCCTGCAGCTCCTCACGCTGATGGTGCATTTCTTCATCGCGGTACTCAATCTCGTACTCTCGTACTCTCGTACTCTCGTTCGCGAATACGCTCGTCTCGAGCGTGCGGTAGCAGGATTCATACTCATGCGATAGCATGGGGAGGTCCGAAGACTGCCGCTAGGGGTAGATGCGGTCTTCTGGACACTGCCCTCTTGGCGTACTCCTCCCGGGGCGCCAAGAGGGTTTTTCTTTTGCCGGACGGGTGTACACTTCCCGCATGATCATCTTCCTCATATTGGGCGTCCTCGTCGGCGCTATCTCGGTCGTTTTCGTGCTACAGAACATCATGCCGGTCACCGTCTCGTTCTTCGCGTGGCATCTCGACGGCTCGCTCGCCGTCATCCTGTTCCTTGCGTTCGCGGCCGGTGTCCTCATGACGCTCCTCTTCTTGCTGCCGAGCTTCATCAGGGACGAATGGCGCTATTCGCGAGTGAAAAAACAGATACGTGCGCTCGAAGCGGAACTCGCCGAAGCACGCAAGACGGCCGCACGGCCACCAGCACCCGTCATCGCGCCCATGCCGAGCGATCAGCAGTAAACCGGAAAATCGTGCTCATGCCGAAAGGGTGATACGGTGTGCACAGGCACCGCACAAGAAAGGAAGCACCAAATGCTCAGGCAAGATGTCTATGATCCGTCAGGATTCTTGAAAGCGTTCTGGCGTCCGATTTTCGAGCTCTTCGCCACGGTAGCAGGCGATACGACGTTCTATATGCAGGCGCCGCTCTTCGCGGACGATATCGCTGAAACGCCATACGAATCGCTGAAGGTCGGCGCGAAAGCCTCGGCCGAGTTCCGGCTCTGGTGGGGCGGATTGCTCTATTACTTCCGCTCATGCGGGTACTGGGGCGCAGCGCAGGAGACGGGAGCATCTCACAGGAAGACGAACGCGCACGTCGGACTCATCGAAGGCGCCGTCTACGCGCTCATCGAGAGGGAACTTCCCGGCCCAGGCTCGAAGGTCGAAGAGGTCCGATTCCGCTTCGATCGCCATCATCCGGCATTCATCGATGACACACTTACGGTGTCCGTCGAGATCACGTCGGTCGATGCACAGGAGCGCGGAGTCGTACTCGCGGCTGAAGTCACGAATCAGCACGGTGAGATTATCATGCAGGGCATCGTTTCCGTCCTCAGGTGATGATGCAGGAACTCGCAGGCGGCCGCGAAGCGGCCGCCTGCATCTTTTCCGTCATCACGGATTTGATATACTGCCGCGGTATGCAGAATGCGATCGTCGCGTCCGTTCTTGTCTTCGTTCTCGGTGCGGGCGGGTTCTGGCTGACGCATGGTAAAGGAGTAGATGCATCGAAAGACGAGGCCGCGAAGCAGGCGGCTGCATATGCGATGGATCTGTATCCGAAGGAGGCTCCGCAAGTTCCGGTGCCGGCAGAATCGCATGCGCAGACGGCAGCAGCGGCGACGCCGAGTCCATCTCAGACTGCGGGGCCGCAGCAGACACCGGTTACTAAGGTTATAAATAACAAAAAAATCATGCAGGCAACGCTTCATACCAATGAGGGGGATATCACGATCGAGTTTCTCTATAAAGACGCGCCGAACACGGTAGCGAATTTCACCAAGCTCGCCGGGGAAGGTTTTTATAACGATACAAAGTTCCACCGCGTCATCAAGGGATTCATGATCCAAGGGGGAGATCCGCTCACCAAAGATGATTCCATGATGGCGCGTTGGGGCACCGGCGGCCCAGGCTACCAGTTCGCCGACGAGATCCATGCGAATAATCACAACGACAACGGCACCATCGCGATGGCAAACTCGGGCCCCGGTACCAACGGCAGCCAGTTCTTCATCAACGTCGCGGATAACAATTTCCTCGATGCGAAGCACACCGTCTTCGGTAAGGTCGTCGCGGGCATGGATGTCGTCACGAAGATAGAAGATACGGCGACGGGAGCCAGCGATCGGCTGGTATCCCCGATGGTCATCAACTCCATCACATTGCAGTAGATACGTTTTCTAGTCAATAGCTTGTGAACACTGAGCGAGTAATTGGAGCGGCGT